>OGZF01000951.1_pt1 | contig 21600 bp, 23 predicted proteins | sample 1576771 | NCBI WGS metagenome assembly OGZF01 (sample SAMEA3541536, study PRJEB24748) | human gut metagenome | biome: human gut; feature: human-associated habitat; material: faeces | place: China | collected 2012
AGCAGGGGCGCTGCATCGAAGGTTTTGCGTGCTATGCGTGCGAGATGTGTAGGCAGCACCGTGATTGAGACTAATTATAGGCTTTTGCAACCCCTTGTGCCGATCCTTACGCTTTCGTCATATAAATTTAAGGTGAGGGGCGCATTACTGATATACTAAGGGGGTTTCTTTTAGGTCTGTAGTTGCGGACATGCAGCGTCTTCGCGCGCGGCATTCCAAGTCCATGGCAGATGCGGTCGAAAGGATCCACGTAAGCTGCGCGGCGACGCGCAGCGATCATGGCGCGTCCTAGATGTAAGCCGCACCGTCCGTTCTACTTTCTTTGGGGCAATACCGCCTCGCGGGCGAGCGGGCCAGTCGTGAAGGTGGCTGCGGCCTCCCGAGCAAACACCCCGGTGCGCAAGTGTGGGGTCAAATACCAGGTCAGCTGGTGGGAACAATCTGATATTCCGCGCAACGCACGGATCGTATACGACACAGAAGGCAGGGTAGTGGACATGGTGAGGGGCAGCTTGATGCACGCGGCTCGGTTAGGTGCTGGGACCGCAGCGGTCATCGCCGTTTTGGGCCTGAGCGGATGCGCGTTCAACCCGCTGTCTACGTTCACGACTCCCACGATCGACCAGATCGAGTACGAGACCGTCACGCCCGCGGTGTCGGATGATGCCCTGGTCACCCCCGGTACCCTGACGGTTGCCCTCGATACCTCCGATGCGCCGCAGGCCATGCAGGGCACCGACGGCGAGCTCACGGGGTATGCGGTCGACGCCGCCCGCGCCCTCGCAAGCCGCATGGGCCTTAAGGTCGCCTTTGTCGATGCGTCCTCGGCAGGTTCCGCGCTCGGCGACAAAAAGGCTGATATCTTTATCGGCGAGATCAACTCCACGGACGGGGACGTTAGCTCGCTCGGCCCCTGCCTGTACGATGCCGCTTCCGTGTTCGGTAGAACCAGCGATGGTGGGTCGCTAAACGTTTCCACCGATACCCTTAACACGTCTACTCTGGGTGTCCAGATGTCCTCGGCCTCGCAGGAGGCGCTTGCTAAGCAGAGCATCACCGCCAACCAAAAGACCTACCCCAACATCAACGAGTGCTTTGAGGCGCTCGAGTCCGGCGAGGTCGACTATGTGATCTGCGACTCCACGGCCGGCGGCTACCTTGCACGCCTGATGAGCGAGATCTCCTATGTCGGTGCGCTCGAGGCGCCCTCGACGCTTGGTGTTGCGGGCCTCTCGTCCAATGACGAACTGTGCCGTGCCGTGAGCGATGCCCTCGACGGTATTACGGCCGACGGCACGCTCGAGGCGGTCCACTCTGTCTGGTATGGCAGGATGCCCTACGACCTCACCACTAAGACGGTTTCGGGCGCTAACGTGCAGCCGGGCGACTCTGAGTCCAGCGAGACCACATCCTCCGGCAGCGAGTCCTCCGATTCCAACAATGAGACCGCATCCTCCGAAGACAAATCGTCCAGCCAGGAAGACACCATCACCGACGACGACATTAACAAGCTTAATAGCTAGTTATTGCTAGGGGTGGCGTCTCCTATGCGCTAGGAGAGATGCCTCTTCACGGTTTCAACACGCACTGCCGGGCTTCCCCAATAGGGGAGCCCGGCTTTTTCATCTCTATAAAACCAGCAGGTCAAAGCCAATTTTCGGGACCAAATACAAAGTCGCCGGCTCCCTCCTATAGCGCACTTTGCCACAGAAAAGTGCGAGACTTCGGTATGCGGTATCAAGCAATCGTTATTCGGGTCTTTGGGAATCCGCGTGATTAAATGCACGGCAATGGGTACATAGCCAGTACAGTAAGTCCCCGAGGCAGATTGGAGCCACGTATGGATATCAAGGTTTCTGGACGCAAGACGACGGTAACCGATGCTCTGCGTGCGCATGTGGATGAGAAGATCGGCGAGGCGCTCAAGGTTTTCGATATCGAGCCCATGACGGTCGACGTTGTACTTCGCTATGAGAAGAACCCCTCGAACCCCAACCCGGCAATCGTCGAGGTTACGGTTCGCGCCCGCGGTTCGGTGATTCGCGTTGCCGAGCACGGTGCAGATATGTACGCCGCCATCGACCTCTCCGCCGATAAGGTCACCCGCCAGCTGCGCAAGTTCAAGACCAAGGTCGTGGACAACCGCCAGGGCGGTGCCAGCGCCGCGGATGTCGCGCCGGTCGAGCGCGTCGAGGATCTGGCCGACCTGCTGCTGCCCGAGGAGGAGGACGACCTGCTCGTCCGCGAGAAGGTTATCGACGTCACCCCGATGACTGAGGAGCAGGCGCTGGTGCAGACCGATCTGCTGGGCCACGACTTCTACGTGTTCGAGAACGCGACGACCGGTCTCATCAATGTGGTGTATCACCGTAAGAATGGTGGATATGGCATCATCAAGCCCCGCATCGAAACACTTGACGAGTAAAATACGTTAACTTGCATGAGTTAACGGTTGGCGGCCATCCCATGCGGGTGGCCGCCTTTTTACGTAAGGAGTCGCTTTGATGGACAAGGCCGCATCCGCCGGTCATTCGGACCGTTGCCGCATCGTCGTCGATACCTGCTGCGACTTTAGCCCCGAGGTCGCCGCGAACCTCGATGTCGATATCTTGGGTTTCCCCTTCATTATCGATGGCGAGGAGCGCACGGATGACATCTGGTCGAGCATCACACCCAAGGAGTTCTACGACCGCATGCGCGCCGGTGCCCGCGTGTCCACCTCGGCTGTGTCGCTCGGTCGCTATATCGAGTTCTTTACCGAGTGCGCCAAAGAGGGCACGCCCACGGTCTACCTGTGCTTTACCTCGGCGCTGTCGTCGAGCTACAACTCCGCGTGCCAGGCGGCGGACACCGTGTGCGCCGAGTATCCCAACTTTGAGCTGTACGTGGTCGACAACGCCCTGCCCTGCGCGACCGGCGAGCTCTTGGCGCTCGAGGCCGTGCGCCAGCGCTCGGCGGGACTGACCGCTAAGCAGCTGGTCGACTGGGCAAACGAGGCCAAGACCTACGTGCACGGCTACTTTACGCTCGAGAGCTTCGACGCGCTGGCTGCCGGCGGCCGCATTCCGCCCGCGGCGGCACAGCTCACGGCAAAGCTCGACGTCAAACCCGAGCTGTCCTACGACCTGGCCGGCTCGCTGTCGCTGATCGGCGTCAACCGCGGTCGCAAGAAGGCGCTCAAGTCCATTCTCAAGTCGTTCCGCGAGAACTATGTGCCCGATCGCACCATGCCCATCGCCATTATGACGGCCGATGCCGAAAAGGACGGCGACTGGCTCGAGGCCGCCATCCGCAAGGAGGAAGGCTGCGCCGACGTGACCATCATCCGCAGCTCTGTGGGTCCCACCATTGGCTCGCACGTGGGCCCCGGCATGGTGGCCTGCGCGTTTTGGGGTAAGAACCGCGCCGACAAGGCGTCGCTTTCCGACCGCATCGCCCGCCGCGTGCGCGGTCAGTAGGCAAGTAACGCGGCCGTAATCGATCCCAACTCACAGCCCAAACGCTGGCACCGAGTATTCAACCTGGTAACAACACCCAACCCAAAAGGAAAGGTTTCATGGCAAACAAGCTCTCCGTCGCATTTATCGGCACCGGAATCATGGGTGCCCCCATTGCCGGCCACATCCTGGATGCCGGCTATCCCGTCACGGTCAACAACCGCACCAAGTCCAAGGCCGCCGCGCTCATCGAGCGCGGTGCCGTCTGGGCCGATACCCCGGCCGATGCCGTGGCTAACGCCGATGTCGTCTTTACCATGGTGGGCTATCCCTCCGAGGTCGAGGAGCTCTACCTGGCGGGCGACGGCCTGCTCGCGTGCACCAAGCCGGGCGCGGTTTTGATCGACCTCACCACGAGCTCGCCCGAGCTCGCCCGTGACATTGCCGAGGCCGCCCAGGTTTCTGGTCGCATGGCGTTTGACTGCCCCGTCACCGGCGGCGAGTCGGGCGCTATCGCCGGTACGCTCACGGCTATCGTGGGCGCTACCGAGAACGACATCGCGCCGGTCCGCGACATCCTTGCCACCTTTGCGGCCAACATCTGTTGCTTCGACGGTGCCGGCAAAGGCCAGGCTGCCAAGCTCGCCAACCAGGTGTCGCTGGGCGCCTGCATGGTCGGTATGGCAGACGCCATGGCATTTGCCGAGCTGAGCGGCCTTGACCTGGAGAAGACCCGCCAGATGATCTTGGGCGGTACCGGCAAGTCCGGCGCCATGGAGAGCCTGGCTCCCAAGGCGCTCGACGGCGACTACAAGCCCGGCTTTATGGTCGAGCACTTCATTAAGGACCTGCGCCTGGCCCTTGCTTACGCCGACGACCGCGAGCTCGCGCTGCCCGGCGCCGACGTGGCCTTTACGCTCTACGACATGCTCGACGCTATCGGTGGCGCCAAGCTGGGCACCCAGGCCATCACGGTCCTCTATAAGGAGGAGGCCGATGCCATCGCTGCCGGTCTGGACTGGTCGCAGTATCGTCCCGAGGAGCATGGCGCTCACGAGGAAGGTTGCGGTTGCGGCGAGCACGGCGAGGACCATGAGTGCGGTTGTGGCCATCACCACGGCGAGGACCACGAGTGCTGCGGCGGCCACGGCCATGACGACGGCCACGAGTGCTGCTGCGGCCACCATCACGGGGAGTAGCGCCCATGAGCTGGACGTTCGTGGTGCTTGCGCTGGTGCTCTTTCTCTTTGCGATCTACATCGGCTTTTTGTGCGGCCAGTGGGCGTGCGAAAAGCGCGTCATCACCAAGCGCGACTACTGGATTGCCAACTTTGCAGGAGCGGCGGCAGTCGTCCTGCTGACCTGGGTGTTTTCGCTGTTCCCGTTGGTGCAGTTTGCGCCGATCGGCTGGCTCGGCGGCTTTATCGCCGGTCTTAAGATGAGCTTTGGCGAGTCCGTTGGTCCATGGCGCAAGCACGACGAGGTTTTTAACGTCAACAAGGCTCATCGCGCCGCCGCCGACGCGGGCGACGCCGAGGAGCGCCGCCGTGCGCGTCGCAATGGCGCGGCCGACCGACAGCTCATCTCGGTCACCGATGAGAGCAAGGGTGCTGGCAAGCACGCTAAGAAATAGTAAGAAGAGGTAACTATGGCAGAAAACAAAGACGAACAGCTCACCGACGAGGAGCTGGCAAGCAAACCCGTCGGCTCGGGCCCGTGGTGCTATGAGACCATCAACGCCGCCGACGGGGGCCGCATCTCCTTCACGGCGAACCACCGCTACACCGGCCCCTGGCCGACCACCTGCGAGCGCATGGAATGGTCGGTGCTGCTAGATGCCGAGCGCGATCCGCAGCGCGTCGTGCCCTGCGTGCCCGCGCTGATCGAGGCACTCGACCGCCCCGAGGCTCAGACCCGCTGGGAGGCCCTCGATGCCCTGACGGCGCTTGCCACCACCTGCCCCGAGCAGCTGGGCGATGCCTTTGAGGGCGCCGAGACTGCACTGTTCGACGAGATCTCCTCCACGCTGCGCTATGCCGCCTTCCGCCTGCTGTGCGTGTGGGGTGCCACGAGCGTCGAGCGTTCGCGCGAGGCTTGGCCCATCCTGGACGAGGCCATCCAGTGCTACCACGGCGACCTCGAGTATCGCGACATGCTCGGTTGCCTGTACGAGTTTTGCCAGGGCGAGATCGACGCCGAGGTTGCCGAGAAGCTTGCGCTGCGCCTTAAGTTCGATGCCGAGAACGGCAAGGGCAGCTATCTCAAGGCCCGTTCGAGCGAGATTTGCGAAATGCTTGTTAAACGTTTTGGCCTGGATCTCTCCAAAAAGAAGAAGCGTGCTAGCGTTAAAAAATCTGAGGCCGCCGAAGACGAGGAGTAACAGATTATGGCGCACGATGTAGTCCTGATTCCCGGTGACGGTATCGGTCCCGAGATTACGCAGGCCATGCGCCGCGTGGTCGAGGCCACCGGTGTCCAGATCAACTGGAACGTCCAGGAGGCCGGCGCCGGCGTCATGGACGAGTTTGGCACGCCGCTGCCCCAGCACGTGCTCGATGCGGTCGCCGAGACCAAGGTTGCCATCAAGGGCCCCATCACCACACCGGTCGGCACGGGCTTCCGCAGCGTCAACGTGGCCCTGCGCAAGCATTTCGACCTGTACGCCTGCGTGCGCCCTTGCCTGTCGCAGCCGGGCGACGGCTCGCGTTTCCGCGACGTCGACCTGGTTATCGTGCGCGAGAACACTGAGGACCTCTACGCCGGCATCGAGTTCGATGAGGGCGCTGCCGAGGTCGAGGAGCTCTCGCAGCTCGTCGAGCGTTCGGGCCAAAAGACCTTCGCCGCCGATTCCGCGATCTCGATCAAGCCGATCTCCATTGTCAAGAGCCGCCGCATTGTGGAGTATGCCTTTGAGTATGCCCGCCGATGCGGCCGCAAAAAGGTGACGGCCGTGCACAAGGCCAACATCATGAAGGCGACCGACGGCCTGTTCCTGCGTGTTGCGCGCGAGGTGGCCGCCAACTATCCCGATATCGAGTTCAACGACAGGATCGTCGACGCCACCTGCATGGGCCTGGTCCAGAACCCCAACGACTTCGATGTCTTGGTGCTGCCCAACCTGTACGGCGACATCGTGAGCGACCTGTGCGCCGGCCTGGTTGGTGGCTTGGGTATGGCTCCGGGTTCCAACATCGGTGCCGATTGCGCCATCTTTGAGGCAACGCACGGCTCCGCGCCCGATATCGCCGGTCAGGATATCGCCAACCCCACGGCCGAGATCCTCTCTGCTGCGATGATGCTCGATCACCTGGGCGAGAACGATGCTGCCAATCGCATTCGTGCCGCCGTCTCCGCCACGCTCGACGAGGGCGAGCAGGTTACCGGTGACGTGCGTCGTGCTCAGACCGGCTCCGTTGAGGGCGCCGTGGGCACGCAGGCCTTTGCCGATGCCGTTATCGCGCACCTGGTCTAAGGTATGCACGCTGCAAACGCCTAAATAGTACTTAAGTGTTTGCGTATAACCTAAGAATCAATACGCCCGGCGCCTCGTCGGGCGTATTCTATTGAGGACTATGTTTCCTAACAAGGAGTAACTGATATGGGTCTGATTCAAAAGAAGGACGAGAAGGACGAGATCGACGGCATCCAGATCATCGAGCGCGGCGAAGGCCCCGACGGTGATGAGGACGAGAAGATCGACCTGGTCGCCGGCACGTCTGCCGAACATATCGCCGCTGGCACGACCGCCGAGGAGGAGGACGCTCGCCTGGAGGCAAAGATCGCCGCGGACGCCGCCGACGAGAACCTCATGCCCGAGGAACAGGATGCGGACGACTCCGATGCGGACGACCATGCATCTAAGCACAAGAAGACGATGATCGCCGCCTTTGTGGTCGCCGTCGTGATCGCTGCGGTGGTCGGCTTCTTTATCGGCAACGGTGGTTTTGGCGGCAAGGGCGTCGGCTCGGCGACCCTCACCGAGGACCAGCTCGATTCGACCGTGGCAAGCTATAGCTACAACGGCAAGAAGAGCGATATCACCGCGCGCGAGGCCATCGAGAGCCAGTACAGTCTCGACACCGTCAAGGACGACGACGGCAACTACACCGCTCCGTCTGCCGACGTTATCCTGTCCTACGTGCGCAACCAGATTCTGCTGGACGCTGCCGAGGACGAGGGCATTACCGTTTCTTCCAAGGAAATGAAGCAGTACGCCGAGGATTCCATCGGCACCTCCGACTACAAGACCATGGCCACGCAGTACGGTGTGTTCAAGGACCAGGCCAAGCAGATCGTCCGCCAGTCTGCGACGCTGCAGAAGCTCTACAAGAAGAAGGTGGGCGATAGCTCCGCAAGCATGCCGACCGCTCCGACCGAGCCTGCTGACGGCAACGAGGAGACCGCGAGCAAGGACTACGCCGACTACATCATCAACCTTGCCGGCGATGAGTGGGATAGCTCAAAGGGCACCTGGAAGGACGCCGACAGCACCTATGCTAAGGCGTTCGCCGACGATGCCTTTACGGCCGATAGCGCAACCTATAAGCAGGCCATGACCGCCTATTACACCGCCTACCAGCAGTATTCCTCGCAGGCTTCGAGCGCCAGCTCCAAGTGGACCGAGTATGCTAACGGCCTCTACGCCAAGGCCAACATCAGCATCTACGGCCTGTTTGCGTAAAGAGTTGCACGGCTCATCGAGCATCTAGCTGATAGAAAACAAATTGCCCGCCAGTACGGAAGTCGTTCTGGCGGGCAATTTGCGTTGAGGGCGTGATTGGCGGCTTAATTATGGCTATTCATCTTTAAGTCCAAAAAGGCTATCGGCTTCATCGTCGGATATATATTCCAGTACATCGCCCGGTTGGCAGTCGAGTGCCCGGCATATCGCGTCAAGAGTTGAAAAGCGCACGGCAGAAACCTTGCCCGTCTTGATGCGCGACATATTGACCTGGGAGATGCCCACACGTTCCGCAAGCTCTTTGGATGAGATCTTGCGTTCGGCGAGCATGCGGTCAAGCCGCAGAATAATCATGGATTCCCCCTAGAGCAACTCGTCATCTTGTTTTTGCAGGATATACCCGTAGCGGAAGACGCTGGCTATCAGGCAAATAATCAGGCCTGCAAAGAGCATGGAAGGGTCGAATAGCTGGCCGACGAACGCATCCGTAAAACTGCCGCCAAATCCTGAGAGTATCATTCCCGTGATTACGGCACCAAGAAGCCTCACGGCAACGCCGCCGATAAGGAATAAATGTCCTACTCGACGAAGCGTATGGCTGCATTCAAGGTCAAAGGGCCTGCCTTCCTTTTCAATGTTGAAGAAAAGCCTGCGCACGCTTAGCGCGATGGTAAGCGCGAGGCATGTCATCAAGAGGCTCCCTATGGCAGTGTGACCATCGTGTGCAACGAGCATAAGTGGGGCCTGCGCATCGGTACCGACGATAGCAAGGCACGGTCCTTCGCCGGCTTGAAGTTCTACGGATTGGAGACATGAGCCTTGGGAGAGGCCAGGCAATATGAGTAGAAGGTCAATCATAATGACTGCGAGGAGTCCCAGAGCGAGCGCTGTGGTAATGCAGATTGTGGCCCATTTGCAGATGCGAGCGAGCTTCTTCAGTTTAGCTATCGTCTGTTCGCGGCTGATGGTTTCATTCGATGTGGACGCGTTCCAGCGGATCATAGCCCCTCCAACCAATCTCTTGGATGATACTTGTATCATATATCATAATTAATGATAAACGATAAATAATTACGGATACTGAGTAAGTAATGATTGAAAACGATTAGCGTGAGCTATTAGCTCATTTTGGATGCCGGAGTTTAGCGCGCGGGGGATGAGGACAAATGCCAAAACTTCCCGTGATCGCGCAAGTGCTTCATCGGGTTTCCCCAATTCATCCAGGAAAACGGCCGTAAACGATTGGAAATAACCGCTGAGCGGTCGAAAACTACCGTTCACCGATAATTTCTAAACTGGTTCTAACTGGTATTAAGTCAAAAAGACCAATTCACAAATCTTCACAATGACCTGCATTTTTCTACATGCTTTTTTGGCCACCCTGCGTTGTTTAGACACAGAAAAGGTTCCGATCTTTCGTCAAAGTATTTCGAAACGATTTCAAAACCGCAGGTAGAAGTGTTAACGAGCGGTAAACGGTCGATTTATCGCCGTGAGCGGTGCAAAAACGTTTACTGCGTGAATCAGCGAAAGCGACCTCTTCTGTGATGATATAGTGACAACAACACGTCACGTGGTTACTACCAGTTGAGAGACCACTGGTCTTCAAAGAACGCTTTCCAAGAAGCTTTAAGGGCGTCCGCCCGCTGGCTTCCGAAAACATCGGACTCAGATCGTACACACCTTCGGAAGGGAAATTTGAATGGTTGGCTTTATTCTTACCGGTCATGGACAGTTCGCACCCGGCCTCGCAAGCGCTATCGCTATGGTCGCCGGTGATCAGCCCGCTTTTACCGTCGTTCCTTTCGAGGGCGACCAGGCTGCTTCCTACGGTGAGGATCTCCGCGCCGCTATCACCGCCATGCGCGAGGAGTGCGATGGCGTGCTCGTCTTTACCGACCTGCTTGGTGGTACCCCGTTCAACCAGGCAATGATGATTGCCCAGGATGTCGACAACGTCGAGATTCTGACTGGCACGAACCTTCCCATGGTTATTGAGCTTCTGTTCCTCCGCGGCAACGCTACGCTCGCCGAGCTTGGCGAGCAGGCCGTGACCGTTGGCCAGACGGGCATCACCGCCCAGACGGTTGCCTCCGTCGCTGGTGCCGAGGAAGAGGATATCTTCGGTGACGAGGACGGCATCTAATGGCCGATTTCGGAGCCAGCGTCCTGAGCTCCTCGGTCGCTCTTTTAGGCCTGCTTGTCGTCATGGGCTTGATTTACACCATCTGGTCGCAAATCAACATGAAGAAGAAGCAGAAGTACTTCAAGGAGCTACACACCGAGCTCAAGCCGGGTCAGGAGGTTCTTTTCGCCGGCGGTATCTACGGAACCGTCAAAGGCATCGAAGGCGAGAAGGTCCAGATCAAAGTCCGATCCGGCGCCGTTGTAGATGTTTCGCGTTACGCGATTCAGGAGATCAAGTAACTGTCGTCAGCAAATAACGAAAGGAAGCTGATCAACATGGCAGAACCCAACATTCTTCTTACCCGCATCGATAACCGACTGGTCCATGGTCAGGTCGCTACCCAGTGGAACTCCACCTTGGGCTCCAACCTCATTCTCGTCGCCAACGACGATGTGTCGACTAACACCATGCGCCAGAACCTCATGAAGATGGCCGCTCCCGCCGGCGTCGCTACTCGTTTCTTCTCTCTGCAGAAGACCATCGACGTCATTGGCAAGGCGAGCCCGCGCCAGAAGATCTTCATCGTGGCCGAAACACCGGAAGACGTGCTTACGCTCGTCAAGGGCGGTGTGCCTATAAAGAAGGTAAACATCGGCAACATGCACATGTCGGAAGGAAAGCGCCAAGTCGCCACCTCCGTCGCAGTTAACGACGAGGATGTCGCTGCGTTTAAAGAGCTGCAGGAATTGGGGGTGGAGTTGGAGATCAGGCGCGTTCCGAGCACGCCTGTTGAGGACACGAGCAAGCTCTTCTCGTAATCCTCATGATCCACGTTGTCAGGAATGAAACCCTGACATTCTGTACGTGAAATCCAAAGTGCGTACATACATTTTGAAAGGAGGAGCAAGATGGAATACTCGATCATCCAGGTCGCTCTGGTCTTCATCGTCACGTTCGTCGCGGCAATCGACCAGTTCAACTTCCTCGAGTCTCTCTATCAGCCCATCGTCACCGGCGCCGTCATCGGTCTTATCCTTGGCGACCTCAACACCGGTCTTCTCGTGGGTGGTACCTATCAGCTCATGACGATCGGCAACATGCCGATCGGAGGCGCTCAGCCGCCTAACGCCGTCATCGGCGGCATCATGGCAGCCATTCTCGCTATCGCTACGGGCCTCGAGCCCAACGCGGCAGTCGGCCTTGCCATTCCGTTCGCTCTGCTTGGTCAGCTCGGCGTTACCCTGGTCTTCACGCTTATGTCGCCGCTCATGTCCTCTGCGGACAACATGGCTCACAACGCTGACACCAAGGGTATCGAGCGTCTGAACTACTTCGCCATGGCTCTGCTCGGCCTGATCTTCGCCGTCGTCGTCACCCTGTTCTTCATCGCTGGCGCCACCATCGGTCAGACCATCGCTTCCGCCATCCCGACTTGGCTGCAGACCGGTCTGTCCGCTGCAGGCGGCATGATGCGCTTCGTCGGCTTCGCCGTCCTGCTCAAGGTTATGATGAACCGCGATATGTGGGGCTTCTTCCTCATGGGCTTTGGCCTCGCGCTCATCACCGTTGCCAACGATTCTCTGGCAACCCCTGCTCTGCTCATCCTCGCTCTCATCGGCTTCGGCATCGCTTTCTGGGACTTCCAGCAGCAGACCGAGCTGAAGGGTGCAGCTGTTTCTGACGGAGGTGACTTCGAAGATGGCATCTAATGAGTATGTGATCCCGGAGCACTACGAGGATCTCACTCCTGCTCCGCAGCTCGACCAGAAGACCCTCAACAAGATGGCCTGGCGCTCCTGCTTCCTGCAGGCCTCGTTCAACTACGAGCGTATGCAGGCCGCCGGTTGGCTCTACTCCATCATCCCCGGTCTGGAGAAGATCCACACCAACAAGAACGACCTCGCGGCTTCCATGAGCCACAACCTGGAGTTCTTCAACACCCATCCGTTCCTTGTCACCTTTGTTATGGGCATCGTGCTTTCGCTCGAGCAGAACAAGGTTGACATCCCCACGATCCGCGCCGTCCGCGTCGCCGCAATGGGCCCGCTCGGTGGTATCGGTGACGCCCTGTTCTGGCTGACGCTTGTGCCTATCACGGCCGGCATCACCTCCAACATGGCCATCAACGGCAATGCCGCTGCGCCGATCATCTTCCTGGTGATCTTCAACGTCGTCCAGTTCGCTCTGCGCTTCTGGCTCATGAACTGGTCCTACAAGCTTGGCACCAGCGCTATTGACGCTCTGACCGCCAACATGCAGGCCTTCACGCGTGCCGCTTCCATCATGGGCGTCTTCGTCGTCGGTTGCCTGGTCGTCACCATGGGTGGCACCCAGATCAACCTCCAGATCCCCAATGGCACCACCCGTGGCCTCTCCGCTACTACCGTGATCGTCTCCGAGAAGGAGGCCGAGAACTTCACCGGTATGGAGGGCATCGATACCGAGACCGCTGAGGCCGGTACCATCGCCATGACCGATAAGGACGGCAACGCCCTTACCGCTTCCGATGCCGACGGCAACGCTGTCGAGTGCGGCGTCACCGATCTGGGCAACGGCATGGAGTCCGTTACCTACGGTACCGTCACCGAGGATCCGGTCAACTTCTCTGTTGCCGACACCCTCAACACCATCGTCCCCAAGCTCGTCCCGCTTATGCTTACGCTGCTGCTTTACTACATGTTCGCTAAGCACAGCTGGACCCCGACCAAGGGCATTCTCCTGCTCTTCGTCCTTGGCATCCTGGGCGCTGGCCCGCTTGGTCTCTGGCCGAGCATCTGGTAAGGCTCTAGCTTGAGGGGTGTGTCCCTACGCGGCTCACACCCCGACCCCTTAAGCCATGTGTATGTTAAAAGCCGCGTGCTCGAAAGAGCGCGCGGCTTTTGTTTTCTTGATGATTCGGGTGTGGCAGACAGATAATGCTTAACACCCTAGGTAGTTAGCCGAATTCGAGCAAAAGGGAGGATAGGATGGCGATCGGAGCGCGTAAGCAACCGCTGTACGATCAGCTGGTCGATATTCTGACCGAAAAGATTGACCATGAATATCGCGCCGGTGACATGATTCCTTCCGAGCGCGAACTTTCGGAGCGCTATGGTCTCTCGCGCACTACGGTACGCCTGGCTCTGCAGGAACTGGAGCGTTTAGGACTGGTGGTTCGGCAGCACGGTCGCGGTACCTTTGTGACCGACCGTTCGGCAAAGGCAACCAATCTTATGCAGTCCTACAGCTTTACCGAGCAGATGCGCTCGATGGGTCGTGACCCCGAGACCACGATTCTCGAGTTTTGCGAGATGGAGGCCGATAAGAATCTGGCCGAGCATATGGGATTGCGTATCGGTGATCGCATTTTTAAGCTCAAGCGCCTTCGTTCTGCCGACAACATGCCCATGATGGTCGAACGCAGCTATCTACCGGTTCGTCAATTTCTGTCCCTAAAGCGACCGCTGCTGGAGCGTAAGCCGCTTTACGATGTGATTGAGCAAGACTTTCAGCAAAAAATACGTGTGGCCGAAGAGGAGTTCTATGCGAGCATAGCCCGTCCCACCGATGCCCACCTTTTGGAAATTGTCGAGGGCTCGCCTGTGCTCGATTTGGTTAGGACTACGTATAACGAGTCAAACGAGGTTGTGGAGTATACGCTCTCGGTTGCTCGTGCCGATCAGTTTAAATACAAGGTTTACCACCAGCGTAGCGACTAGTGTTGGCATCGTTTCCATATGATGATTCTTTGTATTTAACTGGTTACTACCAGATAACCAACCGAAGTGTATAATTGCACGTCAGAGGATTACTTCTAGAGAGAGGTATTAGAAATGTTCGAGAAGAGTGTCGAGGAGCTCACCGAGCTCGGCGCCCAGATCACCACGGCCGAGATTGCTCAGCAGCCCGAGCTTTGGCGTGATACGCTCAACATCTATCGCGAGAACAAGGAGGCCATCGAGGGCTTTCTGGCCGAGGCTCGCGCTATGGGCGAGGGCCGTCTGTCCGTTGTCTTCACCGGTGCCGGTACGTCCGACTATGTTGGCGATACCTGCGCCCCGTATCTGCGTCACGCCGGCAACACTGATCTCTACGACTTTAAGCCCATCGCCACGACCGACATCGTGAGCGCCCCGCGCGACTTCCTGCGCGCTGAGGATCCCACGCTCGTGGTTTCCTTTGCCCGCTCTGGCAACAGCCCCGAGAGCCTTGCCGCCGTTGCCGTTGCCAAGGAGCTCGTCCACAACGTCAAGTTCCTCAACATCACCTGCGCGCCCGAGGGCAAGCTCGCCGTCGAGTCCGCCGATGATCCCAATGCGCTGACGCTGCTCATTCCGCGCGCCAACGACAAGGGCTTCGCCATGACCGGCTCCTACACCTGCATGACCCTGCTCTCTACCCTCATCTTTGACGAGGCTTCCGACGAGCAGAAGGCCGAGTGGGTCGAGACCATCGCCAAGATGGGCGAGGAAGTCATCGCTCGCGAGTCTGAGGTTGCCGACTACCTCGCTGGCGACTTCAACCGCGTGACCTACCTTGGCTCCGGCTCCTTTGGCGGCCTTGCTCAGGAGAGCCAGCTCAAGATCCTCGAGCTTGCTCATGGCCTGGTTGCCACTTCCTACGACACCTCCATGGGCTATCGTCACGGACCTAAGTCCTTCGTCGACGATAAGACGCTCGTCTTCGTATTCGTGAACAACGACGCCTACACCCGTCAGTACGACATCGACATCCTCAACGAGATCGGTGGCGACAAGATCGCTCAGCATACCGTTGCCGTTCAGCAGGATGGCGCTACTGTCTACGAGGGTGAGTCCTTCACCTTTAAGGGCTATGAGGCGCTCCCCGAGGGTTACCTCGCCCTGCCGTTCGTGATGTTTGCCCAGGCCATCAGCCTGCTCAACTCCGTGCGCGTGGGCAACACGCCCGATACGCCGAGCCCCACCGGCACGGTCAACCGCGTGGTTAAGGGCGTGACGATTCACCCCTTCACCGCTTAATCGCGTCCCCCTGTAAGGGCGCCCGTCCGCTCATAACGGCGGGCGGGCGCTTTTTGTTTTTACTTGAACCGGGTATAAGTATCACCACGGTCAACTGCTTTAGAAGCAAGGAGTGCATATGAGCACGTACGCAATTAAGGCTGACAAGTTCTTCTTGCCGGCAGGTCCGCAACTGGGCGGCTATCTTATGGTCGAGGATGGCGTCTTTGGCGCCTGGCAGGCCGACGAGCCCTCTTGCGAGATTAAGGACTACACGGGATCCTGGATCGCACCGGGTATGGTCGATACTCACATCCATGGCTTCTACAACCACTCGACTACCGATAACGACCCCGAGGGCATCGATATCAGCTCGACCGAGCTCGCCCGTCGTGGTACCACCAGTTGGCTGCCCACGACGTTCACCGATGGCGTCGAGCAGATCAAGGACGCCTGCGCCGCCATCGCCCAGGCTGACGAAGGCCGCGGTCCCGACTTCTGCGGTGCTCGCATTCAGGGCATCTACTTGGAGGGCCCCTTCTTTACCATGAAGCACGTGGGCGCGCAGAACCCCGCTTATCTGATCGACCCCTCCGAGGGGGTCTTCGATCAGTGGCAGGAGGCTGCGGGCGGTCGCATCGTTAAGAGCGCCATGGCTGCCGAGCGCGATGGCGCCGCTGCTTATGCGGCTGCTCTGAACGCCAAGGGTGTGGTGACCAGTATCGGTCACTCCGACGCCACCTACGATGAGTGCATCGCCGCCATCAACGCCGGTGCCAGCTGCTTTACGCATACCTATAACGGCCAGCGCGGACTGCATCACCGTGAGCCCGGTGTCGTGGGCGCTGCCATGTCTACGCCCGAGACCTACGCCGAGATCATCTGTGACGGCAAGCACGTGAACCCTGCCGCCATCAAGGCGCTGCTGCAGGCAAAGGGCTGGCAGCATACGGTACTCATCACCGACTGCCTGGGTTGCGGCGGCATGCCCGAGGGCAGCTACACCAGTGGTGGCATGGACGTCATCATGAAGGACAACCTGTGCTGGCTCGCCGACGGCAAGAGTATTGCCGGCTCGGTGCTCACGCTTGCCCAGGGCGTCAAGAACATCGTCGACTGGGGCATCGCCAGCGTCGATATCGCCATTCGCATGGCAACCGAGGTGCCGGCACGCTCCGCGCACATCGAGGATAAGTGCGGCAGCATCATGCCGGGTCGCGACGCCGACTTTGTCGTGTTCGACCACGAGCTCACCCTCGTCGAGACGTATGTTGGCGGCCAGAGCGTCGGCAACGCCTTTACCGAGTAACGATAGAAAAAGACGGCGGGCCCGAATCTGCTCGGACCCGCCGTATGGGTTAAACGCTCAAAAGCACCTTCACAGTTACAGCTTGTTAGCAATCTTCTTTGCCGTGCGCTTAACGCCGGCCACCAGGCCTCCTGCAGGATGCTCCTTTTCGTAGGCTAGACGCTTCTCGCGCTTGGCGTACTCTTCGACGATGATCTCGCCATACTCGTCTTCGATCTTGTCGAAGAAGTCGACGGCGCCCTTAATTTCCTCAGCGGTCGGGTGTCCCTTTTGGACACCGCCGGTGAGTTTGAACGGCCCCCACGTATCAAAGCCGGGGCAGCCGTAGACACCCATAAAGATGGCCTGTCTCATGCGACAGATGCCATCGATATCCTTGCCGTACCACTTGTTTTTGCCACCGTAGGTCATAAGGCCAAATACCTTGTCCTGCGGCTGCAGCACGTTAGTGAGCACGCGCGCCATATCTTTGTCGATCTCGGAGTAATAAATGCCCGTGGCGACGCCGATCAGATGGTATTCGTGCAGGTCGGGGTACTCGTTTTTACCGAGTGACTTCACGTCGAGGGTATCGATTTCGGGGTGCGCCTCGACGATGGCGTCCACGAGCTTTTTCGTATTGCCGTGGTGGCGTGAGGCATAAAGGATGATGGTTCGCATAAGAAGGCCTTTCAGCTGTAATTAGATCAATGTCTGTATGGTACCCCGTTGCATGGCTGGGATACCGGACGCATCGATGAACGTGCGGGTTTGTCCTTTGGTCAGAGCCGAGACGGGTACTTGCGAGCAAAAAGCAGTTGTTCGAAAGGATGGGCAATGGAATACGCTCTTTCCAACGATTCGATTTCTATTAAGGTTTCCACGGCTGGTGGCTCGTTTACCTCGATTGAGGCCGGAGGTCGCGAGTACTTGTGGCAGGGTGCCCCCGCCGTGTGGTCCGGTCAGGCGCCGGTCTGCTTTCCGATTTGCGGAGGCCTGCGTGATGGTAGCGCCATGACGTTTGCCGGGCATCATGTGAAGCTCGCCCGTCATGGGTTTGCGCGCAAGCAGGAGTGGAAGCTGCTGAGCCAAAGCGAAAACGAGCTGGCGATATGCCTGGCTTCGGAGGATAACGCCGCGCTGCTGAGCGATTATCCGTATCCGTTTAAGCTCGTCGCCCGCTATACGCTTGAGGGCGCTGCCGTGCGTGTCTCCTATGAGGTTACCAACGAGGGCACCGAGGACATGCCGTTCTTTATTGGTGGGCATCCCGGCTTTAGGTGCCCGCTCGACGAGGGCGAGGCCTATACGGACTACGAGCTTCGCTTTGAGAAGGACGAGGCTGCGGAACTCTGCACCGCCGTTCCCTCGACTGGATTGATTGATGTGGCGAACCGTTCCAAGAACCCCATGGTGGGAAAGACGCTGCCGCTGTCGCATGAGCTCTTCGATTTTGCGGAGACCATCTTTGACGTGCTCGAGAGCCGTCAGGTCACGCTTTCCAAGAAGGGCGAGGACAAGGGCGTTCGCTTGAGCTTTGAGGGGTTCCCGTACCTCATTGTGTGGAGTAAGCCCGAGGGTGATTTTGTGGCAGTTGAACCCTGGGGCGGCCTTTCGACCTGCTCCGATGAGGACGACGTGCTTGAGCATAAGCGCGGCTGCCTTGTCGCTAAGCCCAAAGAAACCATCGTTCGCTCGTTCACGATTGAGATTCTGTAATTCCGTTTTGTCGACTCGTATCGCGAGGCACAAGGAGCCTGCGAGATAAGGAGCTAAAAATGATCCTCACCGTTACGATGAACCCGTCTGTCGATACGCGCTATCAGCTCGATGAGCTCGTTATCGACGACGTCAACCGTGTGACGCCCGAAAAGACCGCCGGCGGCAAGGGCCTCAACGTGGCCCGTGTGCTGGGTCAGCTGGGCGACGACGTTGTGGCAACCGGTCTGCTCGGCGGCCACATGGGCGCCTACATGGCTGAGCTCATGGACGCCAACGGTATTAACAACGACTTTGTGCCCATCAAGGGCGAGACTCGCATTTGCCTCAACATCCTCCACGCCGGCAACCAGACCGAGCTGCTCGAGAGTGGCCCGACAATTGCCCCCGAGGAGCTCGATGCCTTTACCGCCAAGTTTACTGAGCTTGCGGGCAAGGCCGACGTCGTCACCATTTCGGGTTCTCTGCCCCGCGGTGTCGAGGCAGACTACTATGCCAAGATCACGGGCATTGCCGAGAACGCCGGCGCCAAGGTGCTGCTCGATACCTCGGGTGCCTCGCTCGAGGCTGCGCTCAAGTCCGAGGTCAAGCCCGAGCTGGTCAAGCCTAACCTGACCGAGATTAACGGCCTTTTGGGCACGAACTTTACCACCGACGATGTGGACGAGCTCCGCGCCGCGCTCGCTTCTGATGCTCGCTTCTCCGATATCCCCTGGGTCGTCGTGTCCATGGGCGCTGCCGGCTCCGTGGGCTTCCACAACGGCCGTGCGTTCCGTGCCAAGACCCCCGATATTCCTGCCGTTAACGCTACGGGCTCGGGCGATTCGACCATTGCTGGCTTCGCACATGCGATTGCTGCTGGCGCGGATGATGAGACGGTGCTGCGTACCGCCAACACCTGCGGCAAGCTCAACGCCATGGATCCCATGACTGGCCACTTGGTCATGGACCGTTGGGACGAGGTCTACAACGGCGTTGTCGTGACCGAGCTGTAAGAGCTTGGGCGTCGGCCCCGGCATCGGTTGCTTTCTTGTGGTTAGAGCCGATGACAAGTGCGGTAGCATTATGCCGAGGCGCGACGCCGATGCCGTCGTGTTCAATCCCGACCTTAGCCTGGTCGAGACGTATGTGGGTGGCAACAGCGTCGGTAACGCGTTTGCCGAGTAGCCGCCAAAGAAACGATCCGAGAGGGGATTTAGATGATTTACGGTGCACTGGGCGATATCGAGGAATACCGCGGAATGCTCAAGGGCCTCGACGTGCTGATTGACTGGCTCGAGGGGAACGACCCGGCACAGCTCGAGGTCGGCAGCCATCCGATTCTGGGCGACAAGGTCTTTGCGAACGTCATGGCTCCCACGACGCGTCCCGAGGACGAGGCTCACTATGAGACGCATCAGCGCTATCACGACCTGCAGATCGACGTCGAGGGTCGCGAGGCCTTTAAGGTTGCCACGGGCAGCCTGACGCTGGTCCAAGAGTTTGACGAGAAGGATGACTACGATCTGGTCGATTCCGACGCCTCGATTGCCGGTGACCTTGCCGACGACAAGTTTGCGCTGTTCGTTGCCGGCGAGCCTCATATGCCTACGCTCGAGTTCCCGGGCGATGGCGCACAGCCGGTCAAGAAGATCTGCTTTAAGCTGCTTGCAGATGCTTACTGGGAGGAGTAGCGAGCTGCTCGGCTGAGCTGTTCGTCTGATGGCGTGACTCCCTTGGGGGAACGCGCTTGAGCCCCGCTGATCGCGGTTCCTTTGAGGATTGCGGTTGGCGGGGCTTTTTGTTGAGTAGGGGAGTTGCCGGCAGCGTTGTGCTTGGATTGGCGTCCGAAATCGGCAACAAAAAAGCCGCCCGTAGGCGGCTATCTTGTGCAATGGAGCCAGCGACCGGGCTCGAACCGGTGACCCCCGCTTTACGAGAGCGGTGCTCTACCAACTGAGCTACGCTGGCGACCATGTGGTGACGCAACTGAGGCGTCAACGGCTGTCTATGATACGGGACATCGCAAATCCGCGCAAGTGTTGTGACGGCTTTTCTCACTTTAAATGCACTAATATTGGAGACGCGATGTCATGCTCTTACGGGTCTCAAACAGAATGGGGCAGCCATGGCTCAACCCAAGATCATTCTCACGCGTATCGACGACCGTTTCATTTACGGGCAAGACGTTGGGCTGTGGAACGAAGCCGTGGGTTCCAACCTCGTCCTGATCGTCAACGATGAGATCGCGGCGGATTCGCGCCAATGGGCACCCATGAGGGTGGCGGCGCCAGAAGGCGTTTGGACACGGTTTTTCTCGGTGCAAAGGACCATCGACATCATTCATACCGCAACGCCGCGCCAATGGATCCTGATTATGGTGGCCTCACCCGCCGATGCGCTCGCGCTGGTTAAGGGCGGTGTGCCCATTACCAAGATCAGCATAGGTCACATGTGGGCAGGGGAGGGCAAGCACCCCGTAACGCCCGCAGTCGCCGTAGACGACGCAGATGTCGCCGCCTTCAAAGAGCTGCAAGAGCTCGGCATAGAGCTAGAAATCCGTTATCTCCCCGGCTCCGACCCCGATCCCATCGAGAACCTGCTCACGTGATCTCCTGGGGGCGGAGGAAAAAGGATCATTTTGCCCTTGCGAGGGACGCGCGCGATACCGCCTGTCAAAAACTATGTCCATTTACTACGTTTGATTGGCTATCGCCGAGCATGTCGAATTTGAGAAAAACAAAACCGCAGGTAGACGGCTCGCGAATTTAACAAAAACCGGTGCATGGAGATCGAGACAAGCTATTCGATTTCGTCTCCGGCTCTGCAGCGGATCCTTGCAGGTGTGATTAAATGGACAATTTACAGCGACGGAACGACCGATGTCCATGTAGAAGCAAAGAAAGACCCGGTATTCCCGGTTCTGCCGCGTTTTGGCCTGCGCCTGTTCCTGCCGGAATCGTTTGCAGAACTGACCTACTGCGGCCTCGGCCCGGTGGAGAGCTACGTGGATAAGCACCAGGCAAGCTATCACGGCGTTTTCCACAGCACACCGGCAGAACAGCAGGAAGACTATATCCGCCCGCAGGAGAACGGCAGCCACTACGACTGCGATTATGCAAGTCTTGCCAGTGATCGTGCGGTATTGACGGCAGTGGGCGAGAAAACCTTCTCATTCCAGGCATCTATTTACACGCAGGAGGAGCTGACCGCGAAAGCCCACAACTATGAGCTTCGGCCGTGCGGAAGCACTGTTTTCTGCATCGACTACCGCCAGGCCGGGATCGGATCGGCAAGCTGCGGACCGATGCTGCTGGAAAAATATCAGCTGAAAGAAACCGAAATCAGCTTCGATGTGCGCTGGAAACCGCCACCGGTGTGGACCTGATCATCGACGATACCCCGGAGGC
>OGZF01000957.1_pt1 | contig 21493 bp, 14 predicted proteins | sample 1576771 | NCBI WGS metagenome assembly OGZF01 (sample SAMEA3541536, study PRJEB24748) | human gut metagenome | biome: human gut; feature: human-associated habitat; material: faeces | place: China | collected 2012
GACGAGAGGGCGGTCAGAGGCCGAAACGATGTAGCAGGTGAAATTATTAGCTTCTAAATAGGAAATCACTTCTACCATAGGCAGGTAAAAGGATTCGCCATAAGTCAGGTTCGTCAGGCCGATAACGGGCTTTTTCATAAATCCCTGGGCGTAAGCGTCCAGGGACTGCGGCGTCATCCCGGCCAGTCCGGCATATAAGTTGTGGTACAAGTTCTTTTCGATTTCCGGGGGAACGGGTTTCCGCTGAGAAATGGCATCCCAATAGGCTTGAGCAAATTTTTTGTCTTCATCGGACACTTTACAGTTTGGGTCATGCAGGACACGGTCCGCATAAAAGACGCCATCTGTATAGGACGGGGTCCGTTCTCCCAACAGGGTTCCATCCATATCGAAGACGGCCAGGCGATGTTCTGCCGGGATGAAATCAGGATTTTTGGGATTCGTTACTTTTTGCACATAAGCTACCAGCTTTTTCTTAGCCGGAGAATTCTCGTTCCAATACTGGAAATTTTCGGACTGATTGACGTGAATCGCGGCTAATTCGGCCCGGCTGGCACCTTCAACAATCCCCGTCAGGCCGAAGCTGGTCAACATAGCTGTGACAGCTAACATGGATGCGAGTTTTTTTCCTTTCAACATAATCACCTCAAATATAGTAAAATTTGTCTCTATTATAACACATGGATTTCGTTGAATTAAATAGGACAGATGGAAGAAAAACTGGCATTTCATCGAAATGGGCGGCCAGACAGGTCTTACGTCCACGATGAAATATATTCCGAAGAAAGGCAGGGGAAAGCAGGAATTAATGCCTGACGTGTAGAATTATTCCATAAAGCTTGTTTGCCAGATGATGGGTGAGGCGTGACGTACACTCTGCGAGGTGATGATATGTCTTTGGAAAATCAGGAATTGGCCTGCGTGCAGGCTTTTTTAGAAGACCGGGCTTCAGAACAATTCATGACGCGGTTGTTGGCCGATGCCGGGGAAGACTATGCATGGTTCCGGCGCTTGGCTCAGCATATGTTCCGCAGCCACCTTTCGCCAGACGAACAACGGGAGCTCTTGGAAGCGGCCAAGGCGGATACGCAGGGCGACCCCGAAAAAATCCAGGCGGCCCATGATGCCCGTCTGTTGCTGCTGAAATCGGGGATGTGTCTTTCCATCCATGAATCGTGGTATCTCCATAAAGTGAAGCAAATGCCTTTAGAAAAAGCCTTTCGCCAAACCATGACGCGCATCGTCGTAGGCTTCGGCCAGCTCATGTCAGAACCGGGGATTCCCAACGATTTTGAAATGCAGCTATGGTATCGGATTCAAGGATAGCATCGTATATAAGAGAAGGGAGTAGGATACTATTGAATCAGAAAGAGTGGGACCGCATGATTGGCCAGGAGCTGTACGACCCGTTCAATGTCCACGATGACAGCTTCCAGCGGGTCCATGCGGCGCAGCGGAAATTCAATGCCTCTGACGATTTGAACGACCGCCAGACTTTTGAAGAACTGAAACGCTGTTTTGCCCAGGCGCCAGATGACATGGTGCTGTTGGCGCCGGTCTACTTCGACCATGGTGACCGCGTCCGCTTTGGCCGTCATTTCTTTGCCAATACGGGGCTGACCATTTTGGACGAAAACTACGTTACCTTTGGTGACAACGTCTTTTTGGCACCTCACGTCAGTATCTACACAGCCGGTCATCCCATCGACGCCGAAGTCCGTAATACCAACCTGGAATACGCCAAACCGGTCACTATCGGTTCAGACGTCTGGATTGGCGGCAACGTTGTCATCAATCCCGGTGTCACCATTGGCGATGACGTCGTCATAGGTTCCGGTTCCGTCGTAACCCATGATATTCCCAGCCATGTCGTCGCAGCCGGGAACCCCTGCCGGGTCATCCGTCCCATTACCCAGGCCGATGCAGACCTATGGCATTGTAAGTTATCGGAATACAAAAAATCAATATTATCCCACATCATCCCACAAAAACAACCAAGGAGAAACCATATGCCCGAAAAACAAATTATTGCAAAAAAAATTAACGATTGGTTAACTGCTTGCGTAGAGGAAAGCGGGGCTTTCTTTTTGAATACCATAGAAGCTGGCCGCCCCAAGTCGCGTCCTATCAGTTTCCACATGCTGAAGGATGGGGTGAACTATTTTGGTGTCGGCGCAATGAAAGAAGTCTATCGCCAAATGCAAGAAAATCCTTATGTGGAAATTTGCGGACTCATGGGAAAAGGGAAACTCTTCTTCCGTTATTATGGCAAAGCCGTTTTTGAAAAGGGGGATGAACTGGCACAAGAAGCACTGGCCCAACCGAGATATCCGGTCATGAAGAAAATTTATACTCCCGAAAGTGGCAACCGTTTCGCTGTTTTCCATTTAGAAGATGCGACGGCTGAAAAAAGGGCCATGATGTCCGTATTAGAAACATGGAATCTTTGAATTAAGAAAGGAAGTGTTCTTATGGCAACACACGCATTATGGAATCTCTTACAACAACTGAAATCCGATTACGAATGGGTAGAACTCAGCCATCGGCTGAACAACGACAGCCCGTATTGGTCAGGCATGCCTGAAGGCTCCGTAGAAATCGGGAAAACCGTCTTCGATTGGGGCAATCCCATGCTGGAATGTTTGATCCAGACATTCAAATTCCCCGGCCAATTCGGCACGCATATTGATTTCCCAGGCCATTTTGCCAAAGGGACAGCACTGTCAGATGGCTTCGGCGTCCAGCACATGGCCTATCCCTTAGTCGTCATTGACGTCAGCGAAAAAGTAGCCAAAGACGTCCATTACGCCGTCACCGTCGACGACATCAAAGCCTATGAAGCCGTTTATGGCGACATCCCGGAAGGTGCCTTTGTCGCTCTGCGGACAGATTGGGCCAAGAACTGGCCGGACAACGACAAGCTCTGCGGCTTCGACGAAGAGGGCAATGAAAATGCGCCAGGCTGGTCTTTGGAAGCCTTGAAATACATCTATGAAGTCCGCCACGCCGCAGCCAATGGCCACGAAACCTTTGATACCGATGCCTCTGCCGTCGCAGCTGAAGCAGGGGACCTCATCTGCGAACGCTACGTCCTCAGCCAGGGCCACGTCCAAATCGAGCTCTTGGATAACCTGGACAAGGTAGCTCCTGCCGGTGCCATCCTCCTGGCCGCCTGGCCCAATATCGAAGGCGCGACCGGACTGCCTGTCCGCGTCGTAGCTGTTACACCGAAATAAAATAACAAAAACAGGGACATTCCAAGGCATGTTACATGGAATGTCCCTGTTTGTTATTCGGTTCTATACTTTATCTGGATTATTTGGATTTCAAGTTCCTGATTTCTGCTTTCAGTTCTTGAATTTCTGCTTTTAACATTTCGATGTCATCATTGTTCTGGTTATTATCTACGGTCTTATTGGCACTGGGACCGACACGGAAGGTAACGCCAATATTTCCTGCGGCCTTACGATCATTGCCAAAAGTACTGGAAGCACCGAGGGAGAACATAACATCACGGTTTGCATGGTAGAAACCACCCAGAGCGACAGCTTGTTTTCCATCATAAGTACCAGCAGCTGCGCTAATCTGGAATCTGGATCCTGTACCATCGTAATCGATAGGATGGAGACCGGCTAAGGCAGCAGATAATGCACCGACGCTATCTACTTCCTGGTCGAGGTTGCGGACGTGCGTATTAAGGGATGTAATCGAATCGGTGTTTTGTTGAATTGCTGTAGCATTCCGCTGAATAGCGTTGCTATTTTCGTTGATAGCTGTCGTATTTTGTTGAATTGCCGACGAGTTTTTCTGGATCGAAGCCGTATTTGTGTTGACTCCCTGTGTCAAATCTTCGGCTCCATTGGTCAGTTTCCCTGTACCAACCTTTTGGGTATTACTATTGATGCCTGCTTTCATCGTATCAATGTCATGCTGTAATGTACCGTCTGCCGTATAGGTCTTACTCTGCATCGCTTTGTTGAGCTGGCCCAAGGTGGCGGCATCGCTATCTTTGACCCCATCAGATACGTTGATAATACGCCGTGTCACGGCATTACCATCGCTATCTGCTGATGTGCCGACGGAAACGACCCCATTTTTATCACTGGCAACAAGATCTTCAGACCCTACATAACTACCATGACCTAAGGCAACAGAATCATTTGCATCTTCAGCAACACGGGCGCCTTCCCCTAAAGCCGTACCGCCTTCAGACTGGCTCAGCGCTGCGGCCCCGATAACGGTACTATTGCGACGCTCATGTCAGAGTTCGTGCCGATAGACGGGTCGCCAAAGCCCGTATTGCCGATGGCTGTACTATAGCTGGAATTGGATTTGCCAGGGACGAGGCCGGCGGCTTTAAAGCTCCGTGTTTCTGTCGAGCCATTTAAGGCATCGGTTGTGTTCATAGTGACGTCGTCTACGTTTTGGGTGGCACTGGCAACCGCCTTATTGAGCTGGCCGACTGTTGCGGCATCGGTATTATTTACACCGTCAGATACATTAATCAGGCGGCGCGTAAATCCTTCATTCGTATCGGATGAACCGAAGGAGACGACGCCCTTGGAATCATTTTGTAAAATATCATTGTCACTGACAATACTATCGGTACCGAGCGCTGCCGAATTATCGGCATCATAGGTGACGCGGGCGCCTTTGCCCAGGGCTACGCCGCCTTCAGACTGGCTTAATCCCGCCGTACCGATGACGGTGCTGTTTTTGGCATTTCTGGTGACGAGATAGTCACTGCCACCGCCAAGGCCGCCTTCTTCGTCATATGCGTACTGACCACCGATAGCGATACTATTGACGGCACCAGATGCAATTTTAGCACCGGTACCGATAGCGATGGCATTTTGCGTTTGTACCGTAGCTTTTTCCCCGACAGCAACGCTTTCTTTTTTAGTAACGGAAGTGCTTTCGCCGATGGCGACGCTGTGTTCAGCTCCGGCAGCAATATTACTGTTGTAACCGATGGCTGTGGAACGTTCTGCGTTATCCCCGACCTGGGAGACGTCCCCGATGGCGACGCTCATAGCGGAATTTTTACCGATAGAAGGGTCACCAAAGCCTGTATTGCCGATGGCTGTACTATAGCTGGAATTGGATTTGCCAGGGACAAGACCGGCCTGTTTAAAACTTCTTGTTTCCGATTTTTTATTTAAAGCATCGGTCGTGTTCATGGTGATGTCGTCTACATTTTTAGTGGCATTGGCTACTGCTGTAGTCATCTGGCCGACGGTGGCTGCATCATGAGCATCTGTCCCGTTGGCGATGTTTGTCAGGCGGCTGAAGGAATCGGTCTGATAGGTATCACCGGCCATAACTTCCGTTACGGGATCTCCATTTTCATCCAATACAGGATTTCCGTCATCGTCCAGTTTCTGGGAAATAATCAGGGAAGAGGCGTTAGGATCGCCTTTTTTATGGCCAAAGGAAATCGTGTTGTCTTCTCCGGCATAGGCTTCATTGCCAATGGCCAGGGAATTCGCGCCGGCTGCATAACTGCCATTGCCGAGGGCCCCGGCATTTTTCCCTGTTGCGACGTTGTTATTACCGGCAGCAAAGGAACTTTCGCCAATTGCGGCATTCTGGAATCCACCCAGGACGGATGAGTTCAATCCACCTGCCTGATTGTTATTCCCGCCGGCTATGGTGGAGCCATTGCCATAGGCTGTATTTCCGGTGCCTCCGCCGATAGTCGCATTTTCTCCAGAAGCCGTGTTATATTGGCCGCCGCCTATAGCAGCATAGTCTCCCGATGCTTTATTGACAAAACCGCCGGCAATCGTGGAAAGCTGGCCGGCAGCCCGGTTCGTATTGCCTCCGCCAATAGCTGCATAATCACCGGAAGCGGCATTATCGGACCCGCCGGCTACAGCAGAATTTTCCCCGATAGCCGTGGAAGGATCCGATGCATCGACAACGCTGCGGCCATTGATGGTATGGATATAGTTTTTGAACTGGCCAACCGTTGCGGCATCAGTGTTGTTTACGCCGTCAGCGACATGGATGATGCGCCGTTCGGCATTGCCTGAGCCGAGGGAGACGACGCCATTTTTGTCCGTAGATGTCAAATCCGAATTAAATACGGTACTGTCGGCACCAAGGGCAACAGAATTATTAGCCCCGTCGCCGACGTTCGCGCCCGTGCCGAGAGCTGTAGATTTTTTCGCTTTCGCATGGCTGCCTTCGCCGAACGTAGCAGCACCGGCTGCTTCGGCTGTACTCTGTTCACCCATAGCCGTACCCTGGGCACCCGTCACTTTACTCTTATAGCCGACGGCTGTGCCCTGCATGGCAGAGACGCTGGATGATGTGCCGATAGCCGTTGCATTGGCATAATTGAAGGCATCCTGGCTGGACGAGACATCAATGGAAGCTCCTGCGCCGACGGCGACGCTGTTCTGACCCCGTACGGAAGCCGATGAACTCATGGAACCGACTTGGCCACCGCCGATAGCGACGGAATTGGTATCGCCAGCCGCTCCTTCACTCCAGCCGCTGGCACCAGCATAGACATGGCCCGGCGTGATGCCTGACGCCGTGAGGCCCCGTGTGCCGCCTTTTACGGAAATATTGACTTCACTAGCTGTGACCGGATCAGCTGCGAATGATGTAAAAGGGGAGCTGGCTGTGCAAAGTGCCGTGACGGTTAATAGAAGAGCCGCACGTTTTTTCCAAGCCGTAGAAGATTTCGATGTTCTCATCAAAATACACCTCCAGAAATTTGAATTATCCTTATTGAAGTAAAAGACATTTTTGTAACCTAAACAACATGATAAATATAAAATGTAAAGTAATTAGTGTTTAATTATAATAATATTGTAAAATACTTTATATAAATAAAAAGTTTTATTTATGGATTACTTATTGTATCCAAAACTTCCCGCAAAACTTCCCACTTTTAAATGAAGAATTGAGGGAATTTGCAAACATTAGCAAAGACTTACAAAGTACAAACTAACGTAATAACTGGCTTAATGAAGCCGTTTATAAAGTCCTGCAAAGGCTTGAAAATATCGCTAAAATATTACTTACGATAATTTAACGTTATCGGAAGTAATCGAGGGACTATTTCTACCCCATGCTCAAAATGACTGCAAAAACGCTGTATCGAGTTTTTTTGCAGTCATTGATTGAATTCATTTATTTTATCTTGGCTATTTGTGATTCTCCCTGCTGATATGGCTATTATTTTTTTGATGGAAACTTTTTCTGTATTTCATAATATGTATCGGTTTTCAGATATAGATACATACTGCGGGCTTATGCAGGCTGGCTGGAATCGGATATAGGAACCGTGGTATTTGGATATATACTAAGCGGAGTCGACGCCTGAATTGTGCGAATCGCTATATAGTCCGCGATATTGTCGTATTATCGCATGATTCGTATGATTTAGTATCAGGCCGATGTGTTACATTATCTATGGATATGGGCCTTTTTTCTATAAAGTGAGTTCTAATAGTTGAGCTAATCAACTTTTTTTGCAAAATCAGCCTTTTCTCGTAAAAATAGTTCAAAAAATTATTTCTTGCGAATGATTTTCTCTGGCAGTATAATTACATTTATCTATCAATTTATTTTTACGGAGGGTTATTCGCGATGCAGCGATTTTTATCTTATGAAAATACGATTTTAGCCGTCGTCATGATGGTATCTTTCATCAATCCTTTTACCAGCAGCGCCCTGACGACCGCCCTGCCTGGCATCGGTACGGCTTATGGTGCGACTGATGCTCAGCTCAGTTGGGTCATTGAGTTGTTCTTGATTTCTTCGACCGTGACCATCATGCCAATCAGCAAGATTGCCGACCGGATTGGCAAGCGTCATATCTTTTTATTCGGCGTCTCCTTGTTCTGTGTCTCTTCGCTGGCCGTTTATTTTGTGAACTCCCTGTACGGTCTGTTCTTGCTGCGTATCCTGCAGGGGCTGGGCAGCGCCAGTATTTTCGCGACCAGCATGGCCATCGTATCCCTGGTCACGCCGCCACAGCGCCGCGGCCGGGCCATGGGCTTTACCATTGCCGCCGTATATTGCGGCCTGTCCTTTGGGCCTGTCCTGGGCGGCTTCTTTTCTTATTACTTAGGCTGGAAGACGATTTTTTATTTCATCGCCTTCATCTGTGCCCTGGCCTGGCTGATTGCAGCTCGCAGCATGACGAAGGAAGAATGGATCGTCAACGCGAAAGGCAGTCTCGATTTGCCTGGCAGTCTGTTATATGCCCTGGCCATGATTGCCATTATGGTTGGCTTATCGGAAGTAATGACTCTGGCATACGCCAAATATCTCTTAGCTACCGGCCTCCTCTTGTTCCTGGCTTTCTTATACGGTGAATGGCACCGGAAAAGCCCGGTCCTGCCAGTCCGTATTTTTGCAGGCAACCGCGTCTTCTCTTGTTCCAGTCTGGCGGCCATGCTCAATTACTGCGCGACCTTCGGCATCAGTTTCCTCTTGTCCATTTACTTGCAGCGCATTACCGGCCTCAATGCCCGCGATACGGGGCTGGTCTTACTGATTCAGCCCGTACTGATGGCCCTCTTATCCCCTGTCACCGGGGCCCTGTCGGACCGTATCAATCCAGCCGTCCTGGCTTCTTCCGGCATGATTCTGATTACCTTTGGCCTCTGCCTCTTAGCCGTGAATGTCTCTTATCCTTTTTTCTGGCTCATCGCCCTGGCCCTGGTCATCATCGGCATCGGCTTTGCCCTGTTCACGGCACCGAATAACAATGCTATCATGGGGCCTGTGACGCCAAAATATTACGGCGCTGCCTCATCTGTCGTCAGTACGGTCCGCCTCATCGGTCAGGTACTCAGCGTGGCTATCATCACCCTGATCCTGTCGCAAAGCGGGGCCTCGGCTGCCTCGGATTGGCTGGCCCAGCACATCCAGCAGGCCTTCATCGTCTTTACGATTCTCTGCGCCATCGGCATCGTCCCTTCAGCTGCACGGAGTAAGTAGTGATTAGTAATTCGTGGTTCGCAAAAGAGGATGCTGCATTAAGCAAAAAACGCATAATGCAACATCCTCTTTTCAAAAAGCGTATGAAATTAAATTTATGTATTTACGAGCCACGAGCCACTAACCACGAGCCACTAACAACTATTTCACAAAATAATGAGCCGAGTCGTCGACGAGGCTGTTTTCCAGGAGGGCTTTGAATTCCGGTGCGCTCATGCCTTCTGCCTGGGCGGAGAACTGGTAGTCCCCGACTTTCCAATGAGCCGCATAGGACGTGTCACTGATTTTCGCTATGCTGACGGTGACGCCGTCGATGACTTGGTCTTTCCAGGTTACGCTATAGATGCCAGAAATGTCTTTTATGGATTTATCGGCTTTCTGCGGCATCGTGCGGACGCGGACCGTCGTTTCCGGCTGTCCTAAGCGCTGGAAGCCGATATCTGCCGTGTTTTTGCCGATCAAAGAAAGATAGTAGCAGCTGAAGCCGGCGTCGCGGGTCAAATATAAAGGTGTAAAGCCGGCATCTTTGACGACACTTTCATAAGTATCATAAGTTACGATGGGATTGGGCAGCCCCATGGCCTGGACCTTCGGCGTGCTGGCAGCCAGGGAAACGCTGCCGATCATCAAGGCCGCACAGGCTAATACAGCGGTTCTTTTTACAGTATATTTCATTTTCTACACCTCGTTCACCATAAAAAAAATTAAACGTTTAAGTAACTATGAGTATACCCAAACGTTTAATTTCTGTCAAGCTAAAAACTATTCCCACGTTTTCCAGACTTCTGGCACGTAGCCGACGGTCGCCTTGGCGCCATTGCGGACGATGGGCGTCTTTAAGACTTGCTGGTTCGCCAGTACATTGGCATCTTTTTCGTCATCGACGGCATATTGGATGTGGGCCAGCGTATCCTGATCCTTGCATTTCGGATTGAGCATGGCATCGAGGCTGCCGACGGCCTGCTTGACCTTGGTGTATTCGCCTTTACTCAGGCCTTTTTCTTTCAAGTCGATGAACTGGACCTTGATGTTCCGTTCTTTGAAATAGCGGATGGCTTTCTTGGTGTCAAAGCACTTTTTCGTGCCGAAAATCTGGATATTCATGGGACTCCTCCTAATGAGCGGCGGACTGAGGGCTGTGGACTTTCTTTTCCGCGGCTTCTTTTTCTTTATTAGCTTCGATTTCAGCCCACAACTTGTCGGCTGTCGGTTTCCACTGTACGGCATAAGCCTTGCATTTATTACATAAGTGTTCTGCCGATTCCGGCGACTGCAGGTCCGTCGATTTGGCACCGCTGCGTTTGACCATGGCGGCTAAATACTGCGGATTTTCCAGCATCGGACACGGGCGCAGGTGGTTGTGGTTGAAGGGCTGGCCTTTGGCATATTCTTTGAAGAGCGGCTGTTGCAAGCATGAGAGCAGGCTCTGATTGTTGATATTGGCGCTGGAATAATGGATGAAGACGCACGGTTCGACGTCGCCATTGGGGTTGATATGGCAGTAATTGCGGCCGCCAGCGACACAGCCGTCGATGAACTGGCCATCGTTCTGGAAATCGATGGCGAAAATCGGCTTGCCACCCTTTACGCTGCGGATTTCGCGGACCCGGCGTACCATATAGGCCCGCTGTTCTTCTGTCGGCAGCAGGTCCAGCGAGGCGTCGTTGCCGACGGGCATATAATGGAAGTACCACGTAAACCAGACGCCCTTCTTGATGAGCAGGTCCAGGAATTCGTCAGACGTGACGGTGTCGATGTTTTTCCGGGTATAACAGATGGACGTCCCAAAGACGATGCCGTGCTTGCGCAGGAGGTCCATGGCGTGCATGACCTTGTCGAAATCGCCTTCGCCGCGGCGGCTGTCATTGACTTCACGGAATCCTTCGATACTGAGGGAGAAGCTGAGATTGCCTACGTCTGTGACTTCGTCGCAAAAAGCATCATCAATGAGCGTACCGTTGGTAAAAGCGTGGAATTCACAGTCCGGGTGTTTCCGGCACAGACGCAGGATATCTTTCTTGCGCATGAGTGGTTCGCCGCCCGTGAGTAGGTAGAAATGACAGCCTAGAGCCTTGCCTTCGCGGACGATTTTATCCATGACGTCGAACGACAAGTTCAGCGTATGACCGTATTCAGCAGCCCAGCAGCCGATGCAATGCAGGTTGCAGGCGCTGGTCGGGTCGAAGAGGATGGCCCAGGGAATATTGCAGTGATATTTCGCCTTGGCGGCGTCGCGCGTACGCAGGCCGTAAAATCCAGCTTCAAAGCCCAGGTCCATGACGGCCGTCTTGACGACATGCGGGTTCAAGGTATCCAGAGCCGTATTGAGGAAGCGGAACCATTTGCCCCCTTCATCGATGAGCCTGCGTGCATCGTCAAAGGATTCCTTTTCAAAGAGGTCGCCAAACAGATGCTGCATGACATAAGATAAGCGTTTCAATGTTTTTTGACGGTCTGCCGGATTCCGTTCGGCCATGATGCGGTCGACCAGGATTTCGACAGCCTTCTTTTCGATACGATGGGTTAACTTGCTCATACCAATCATCTCCTACAGAATTAAACAATTGAAACGGCGCTGTTTCTATTTCTTTGTATAGTTCTATTATACGCTTATTTTAATAAAAGTCAAAAAGTCAATATGAACTGGAGAACAAAAGGCTTTTACTTTTTTGATGATATACTTTATAATATACTTGTATATTATTTATTTACACCATAAAGGGGGATTTTTTTATGGCTAAGAAAGAAAATAAGTTCAAGGGGTATGACATTTCGACACAGGCTGTACACACTGGTGTCGGCTATGATGCAGAAACGGGTGCTGTCCGCCGGCCATTGCACATGGCCAACAGCTACAAGCTGCCCGATGATCTGTCGAAGGTCAACTATTCATCGACGGATTTGCTGATGTATGCCCGTAACGGCAACCCGAATCAGCATTGGCTGGAAGAAAAAGTAGCAGCCCTTCACGGTGCCGATGACGCCATCGTCCTAGGAAGCGGCGTCGCCGCCCTTCACGCCCTGTTCTGGACCCTGCTCAAGACGGGCGACCGCGTCGTCTATCCGAAAGTCAGTTATATGGCAGTCTATCGCCTGTTCCACGAATTATTCAACCAGAAATTCGGCGTCGAAACGGTCATGGTCGATATGACTGACCTGGAAGCCGTCAAGAAAGCGATTACGCCGGGGACACGCCTGGTCCATATTGAAACGCCGGACAATCCGACTGATGGCATTTCAGATATCGAAGCCATCGCTAAAATCGCTCATGAAAACGGGGCTGTCTTGTCCGTCGACAATACCTTTGCGTCGCCTCTCAACCAACGGCCGCTGGACCTGGGAGCCGATTTCGTCGTCGAATCGCTGACGAAATATATCAACGGCCATGGCGATGCCCAGGGCGGGGCCATCATTTCCAATGATTTGGCAGCGATGGACCGGATCCGCTATGAAGCCCAGGTCAACGTCGGCTCTGTCATCAGCCCCTTCAATGCCTGGCAGATTTTTCGCGGTGCCGTGACCTTCCCCTTGCGGATGGAACGCATCAACGCATCGACGCAGAAAATCGCCGAATGGCTGGAACAGCGGCAAAACGTCACCTTCGTTTCCTATCCCGGCCTGGCTAGCCATCCCGGTCATGAATTGGCCAAGAAACAGATGAAGCACGGCTTTGGCGGCGTCATTTCCTTTGGCATCGCAGCCGACGACAAGGCCGTCGAACGCTTCTGCGCAGCTTTGAAAGTCGTCACCTTCGCCGTATCCCTCGGCCATGACGAAAGCCTGATTTTCCCGCAGCCCAGCTACGATGAACGCATCAATCTCTACCCGGAAAAATTCCGCAAGGGCTTCATCCGTTTCAGCATCGGCCTGGAAGACCCGGACGACATCATCGGTGACCTGGACCAGGCACTGAAAGCCATCGGCTTATAAAGTCAGCGGAACCAGCGGCTGCCGTACAAGAGAATCGATTGGGGAATCCACCCCGACAGAAAACGGAGCAAGGTCGAGACGACATCCGGCGTGATGACGACTCGGCCTTTTTTCACGGCCTGGAAGGAGCGGCGGGCAACGGCTTCCTTCGTCCCGGCCAGGGGAAAATGGCGGAACAGCCGGCCTTCATCGGTCTGGCTGGCCGTCGCGATGAATTCCGTATCTTTCACCCAATACGGACAGACAGCAGATACGAGGATGCCCTGTGGTGCCAGTTCCACGGCCAGTGCCCGGCTGTAGCGCAGGAGAAAGGCTTTCGTCGCCGCGTAGACAGCCAGTTCCGGAATGGGCAGGAAGGCCGCGCAGGAACAAATCTGGACCAGATGGCTGCCGGCATGACAATAAGGCAGTACAGCCTGGACCAGGCTGACAGCGGCCCGGTCGTTAAGGTCGATCATGTTTTCCAGGACGCCTGCCGGAACGGCCGCCACAGGCCCCATCTTGCCAAAACCGGCGGCGTGGATCAAATAACGGACCGTGACCTGGCAGGCCGCTAAGGCTTGCTGCAGCGTCAGCAAAGAAGCCCTGTCCGTCAGGTCCAGGGCGTAGATGCGGCTTTTCGTCGTCAGTTCTCCTGCCAGGGCTTCCAACTGGGGCCGGCGCCGGGCGACGAGCCAGATTTCATCCAATCCTTCTTGGTCCAGCAATTTTGCATATTCCCGGCCCAGCCCGGACGAAGCGCCGGTGACGATGGCTATTTCCATGAGGCTCCCTCCTGACAAGAACGATAGCACTGCAAGTATTCGGCTTATAGGTTAGGTCATACCAGAGAAAATCATCGTCAATCCCTTTGAGAAGGCGTGTTTCCCCTTCTGTCAAGGGCTGGCCTAAGAATTTCTCATAAATGATAGCCAGTAATTTCGCTTCCGTCTGCCGGTATATCGGCATGAGCTGCTTCATCGGCCGGGGCACGTCGGACATATAACACTCCGTCGCATCGTGCAGTAAGGCGGCCAGGACCAGCCGGGACGGCAGCTGGCGGGCTTGTGCTTCTTTGGCGCACTGCAGACAATGCTGGCCGACGGAATAAAAAGTCGTCACATGGCCGTTGCCCCGACAGATGAGCGACAAGGCGTGGGCAATATCTTCGATGCAGATGCTTGCCGGGTCGGGATGGGTGATATCGAAAAACTTTCCGCTGTAGGTAGTGATTTGAGGGGACATGATATAAGGGGTTCTTCCTTCTTTATTTTTTTTGAATTTTGTTATATTATTCCGATAAGTGTTACTTATCGGAAAGTCAAGGTTTTATGCTATATTCACGGCACCTTGCCGCCGCGTTTGCCGCCATGATTTCACAAAATCGAATCGAGTTTCTTCATGGCTTCCCGATTGCGTTTATCCGTAATCGTATCGTAAATGTTCGCCGTCGTGGCAATGGTAGAATGACCAAGCCGCTTGGAAACGTAGTCGAGCTCGATATTGTTTTCCAGCATCATCGTCGCATGGGTGTGGCGGAAGGAATGGAAGCTGCCGCCACCGAATTCCTTTTTGCACCACATATTGAAGTACCGCATGTCATTACTGTTCATGGGACGGCCGTCTTCACGGGTACAGACGAAATCGCTTTCAACGTAGTCGTCGCCGTAAAGACGATGGTTCTTGGCCTGCTGGGCCTTATGGCGGAGCAGGGCCTTGTATAAGGTTTCATTAAAAGGAATGGTCCGGACCGACGACTTCGTCTTCGGCGTCGCCTTGCAGACGGGCACCCCCTTTTTGTCATACAAGGTACTGACCACGGAAAGCGTGCGGTTTTCCATGTCGATATGGGACCATTGCAGGGCCAGGCATTCGCCGACACGCAGGCCCGTACAATAGGCAATCATGCACGGCGCATAATATTTATGTCCTACCGGAAAGGCATGGAAAATAATCTGTATCTGCTGATGCGAAAAGATGACCGGCTTTTTCCGGGGAATATCGAACTTCGGCATCTTGACGTTGGCCATGGGATTGATTTCGATATACTGGCGGTTGGAGACGGCCCAGCGCATGGCGTCGTTGAAGACCGTGAAAATAGATTTGACCGTTGACCGGGAATAGCCGTCCTCTTTCAGGCTGTTGATCCAGTCCTGGATTTCTGCCGTCGTCAGCGCTTCCAGGGCATAATTGCCGAAACGGGCGCCAATATGCCATTTAATGATGCCGGAATAAGAATCATACGTATTAGGGCCTAAATTGATGCGCACATCCTTTTCCAGCCAGTCCCGCAAAAAAGCCATGACCTTGACTTCCGGCTTTTCCGGCAGCTCCCCGTCTTCATCCAGGGCTTTCATGGCCTGGCGATAGGCTTTCGCCGCCTGGGCATACGAAGTACCGCCGACGCGTTCCACCCGCTGCCGTCCCTGACCATCTTCCGTCGGGACTTCAATCGTATAATACCATTTCTTGCCTCGTTTTCGTAAATACATGTGCGGCACCTCCTTTGTTTACTATTGTACTATGAGAAAAGACAAGATGCAACAAACGTTCCTGCTGAATTTGCCGATTTAAGGAAAATAAAACAAGTTCTCCATGTAATTACCCATAAGATGATAAAAAACGCCTCATAAGGCCATTTATAACAATCAGGCTAATTTTTCACCAAAAAACGGAAACTATGTTCGACGAAACAAGCATCCCTTCAGCGAACATAGTTTCTATTTGCTTTATTTGGCCGATATGGTACAATAAAAACAGAGATAGTCCGATGGCGCTACATCGGCTCTCCTCTGAGTGTTATGATTGAAGAAGGCCGTGTACCGCAAGGTATGCGGTTTTTTTCAGTTCATAAATTTATTTCTTATTAGCTGAAATAACCAGCACAATAAGCGTAGCAAAAGCTATCATTAATGATAATGCTTCGTATACACTCATGCCGATCACCCCGCTTTCGCGAGGAAAACCGAATACATCGAACTATCTCATAAAAATAAGTTTATCATTTTTTTATATGAACTTCAAGCTATGAATTTCCAAGCCGATGATAAAATCAACATTAGAAAACTGTTGGATTTGGTAGAAGCAAAGCACATTTTTTATAGAATATTTACGCTGTTTATACATTCCTTTGTTATACTAAAAAGACTAGCACAGAAAAGGAATGATATCATGAAGAAATTGACTTATGAAAATATTGCCCATGCCAAAGAGCGGAATGTTTATTTAGAACAGGGAAACCGGGTCCTCGATGCCCTGGGGTATACGGACCATTCGCAAAAGCATACGGCTAAAGTGGCCGTCACGGCCGGCAAAATCCTGAAGAAGCTCGGCTATGACGCCCACATGGTGGAACTCGTGCGCATTGCCGGTTATATGCACGATTTGGGGAACAGTATCAACCGCGTAGACCATGCCCATACGGGAGCTCTCATGGCGTTCCATTTCCTGCGCGACTGGGGCGCACCGCCGGAAGATATTGCCGCCATCATCTCGGCCATTGGCCAGCACGATGAACGGAGCGGCATCGCCTTTGACCCCCTGTCTGCCGCCCTTATCCTGGCCGACAAGAGCGACGTCCGCCGGGACCGCGTCCGCAACACCGTGCCGGAAACCTTCGACAAGCACGACCGCGTCAATTATGCCGCCCTGTCGTCGAAGCTCCACGTCGACACGCACAAGAAAGTCATTACCTTGAACATCGAGCTCGATGAATCGATTTGCTCCATGATCGATTATTTTGAAATCTTTTCCCAGCGCATGCTCATGTGCAAGCGGGCAGCCGAAGTCCTGGGCCTGCGCTTCAAACTCGTAGCCAATGGCAATAAAATTGCATGACAGCTTCTAACTACATATAATTACCATAAAAAGTACATATTTCGCAGCTTATCGAAAAGAAGGCGACACCTAATTTTTAACATTTAGGCATGTTGCCTTTTTCTTTTCCATGATACACTTATAATATAGTTTAAAACATGTTGTAGAGAAAGGAATCATGCATATGCTACGTTATGGAAAAGGAACACTTCTCACTACGGTGATGGCCGGACTGCTGGCCCTGTCCCTGCTGACGGCAGGATGCGGCAGCACGACGCCGACTAAGAGTGCCGCTGTGTCGGTCAAGGCCATGAAAGTCCTCCAGCAGGACACGGCTGTGAGCCACGACTATTCGGGTCAGATCAAATCGACCAACGCCGTCACCATCAAGCCCCGCGTTTCCGGCGAAATCGTGGAGAAATACTTCACAGCTGGCGATCCTGTTGAAAAGGGCCAGCCCTTGTATAAAATCGATGACCGCCAATATGAATCGGAAGTCCTCTCAGCCAAATCGAATGTCGACAAGGCCCGGACGACGCTTAACAACTCCCTCGTCGACTTGAACCGCTATCAGCAGCTGGCCGCCTCCGGTGCCGTAGCCGAACAGACCCTGACCAACCAGCAGGCCACGGTGGACAGCAATCAGTCGAGTTACGACGATGCCAATGCCCTTTTGCAGAAGGCCCAGGAAAACTTAGACGACACCATCATCAGGGCGCCTATTTCCGGCAAGCTCTCTGTGGACGACGTCCCCAGCGGGACTTATGTCACGGCAGGCAACACGGCCCTGGTATCGGTCGGTTCGATCAATCCTATTTACGTCCAGTTCTCGATCAGTGAAAATGAATTCTTGAACTTCCGCATGGCCAATGACAATGAGCCGGAAGACCCTACGCCGCCGACGGCATCCCTGACTTTGAGCAACGGTAAGAAATACGATGAAACGTCGACATCGTACCAGTTCGACCGGGAAGTATCGGACAGTACCGGTACGATTACGGTCAAGGCTCTCTTCAATAATGCCGACGGCGTCCTCCTGCCGGGGATGTTCGCCCGTGTCACCATGGAAGGCCACCCCTTGAAGGATGCCATCCTCGTGCCTCAGCGTGCAGTCCAGCAGGTCCTGGACCAGTCCTTCGTCATCGTCGTCGGGAGCGATAATAAGTCTGTCGCCCGCGTCGTCACCTTAGGCGACCAGGTCGGCAGCTACTATATCGTCAAGAGCGGCCTCGATAAGGACGATGTCGTCGTCGTCGAAGGCCTGAGTAATCTGAAAGAAGGCCAGGACCTGGACGTCACCATGACCACGGCTGATGAATTGGGCCTGTCCCTGACGGCATCCGATTCGTCGGCTTCGACTTCTTCCGTATCGCTTACGGCTAAATAAGGAGGCGCGTCATGTCTAGTTTCTTCATCCGACGGCCTATTTTCGCCATCGTCATTTCCATCATCATCGTCATCCTGGGGGGCCTGTCCCTCCTGTCCCTGCCTATTGCCCAGTATCCGCAGATTTCGCCGCCGACGGTCAATCTGAGTACGACCTACACCGGTGCCAATGCGACCATCGTCAATCAGACCGTCGCCCAGGTCATCGAAGACCAGCTCAAAGGCGTCGACGATATGTCCTATATGTCCTCGACGTCGAGCAACGACGGTTCGTACAGCCTGTCCGTCGTCTTCAGCCTGGACAGTGACGGCAATACAGATGCCATCAACGTCCAGAACGACGCCAATCTGGCCAAGAACAGCCTGCCCAGCGACGTACAGACCCAGGGCCTGACCGTCCGCCGGTCGTCCGGCGACATGGTCCTCATGGCCAACATCTATTCGCCGAACGGCACGTATAACCAGGCGTTCCTCAAAAATTACGCCGATATTTACCTGCTCGACAAAATCCAGCGCATCGACGGCGTCGGCAACGTCAATACCTTCGGTTCCAGCTATGCCATGCGCGTCTGGCTCAATCCGGAAAAACTGGCCGAACGCGGCCTGACCGTATCGGACGTCATTGCGGCCATCAAGGAACAGAACATGTCGGCCCCGGCCGGGACCATCGGCAGCCTGCCGGCACCGGCGACACAGGAAAAACAGTACAGCGCCAAAGTCGAAGGTCAGCTGTCGACGCCGGAACAATTCGGCAATATCATCTTGAAGTCTGCCTCGAATGGCCAGTTCGTCTACCTCAAAGATGTGGCCAATATCCAGACGGGGACGCAGAACGAAAGCAGCAACTCCAAAATCAACGGCAAGACAGGGATTGGCTTCGGCATCCAGCTCTCCAGCGACGCCAACGCCCTGGACACGATTACGGAAGTCAAGAAGGTCCTGGAACAGGCCAAGGAAACCTTCCCGCCGGACCTGGATTATACCATTGTCATGGACAATACGAATTTCATCAACGCGTCCATCAACGAAGTAAAAGATACCTTTGTCGAATCGCTGCTCCTGGTCATCCTCGTCGTCTTCGTCTTCCTGCAGAAATGGCGGACGACGCTCATCCCGGTCCTGGCCGTGCCGGTTTCTATCGTCGGGACCTTTGCGTCCTTTAAGGTCCTCGATTTCACCATCAACACCCTGACCCTCTTCGCCATGGTCCTGGCCATCGGCCTGGTCGTCGACGACGCCATCGTCGTCATCGAAAATGTCGAGGAGCATATGTCCAAGGATAAACTGTCGGCCAAGGACGCGACGGAAGCGGCCATGAAAGAAGTCCAAGGGCCGATTATCGCCACGACTGCTGTCTTGGCCTCGATTTTCATCCCTGTCGCTTTCATCGGCGGCGTCACGGGCGTCCTCTACAAGCAGTTCGCCGTGACCATCACCATTTCCGTCGTCATCTCGGCTTTCGTCGCCCTGACCTTGACGCCGGCCTTATGCGGTGTTCTCCTGAAGCCCGATGATAAGGCTATCCAGGCCGGTCCGCTGGGTGCCTTCTTCCGCTGGTTCAACCGGACTTTCGATCATTTCAAGGACCGCTACACGGGGAAAGTCGGCTGGATGATCCGTCATCTGAAATATGCCGCTGTCTTCCTCATCCTGGTCACGGGCCTTATGGGCATCTGCTACAAAGTTCTGCCGTCGACGTTTGTCCCCGACGAAGACCAGGGCGTGTTCATGGCCAGTATCACCATGCCCGAAGGGACGTCCCTGAACCAGACCATCAAGACCGTCGACGCCGCTGCCGAAGAAACGCGCAAGATTCCCGGCGTCAAAGATGTCATGACCCACGCCGGCGGTTCCACGTCGAATACGGGCAACCTCTATGTGGCCCTGGAAAATTGGGATGACCGCAAATCGAATGACCTCAGCGCCGAATCGATTATCGCCAAGTTCAATAAGACTGTCGTCCCCAACCATCCCGAAGCCCGCGTAGCCGCTTTTAATCCGTCATCCCTCCCCGGCATGGGCCAGGAAGGCGGCTGGACCATGCAGCTCATGGACAATACGGGCCTGTCCGATACGGAACTGGGCAACGCGGCCAACCAGGTCGTCGCCGCCTGCTCGCAGCGGCCGGAATTATCCGGTGTCCGCACGAGTTATGCCACCAATACACCGAGCGTGGCCTATACGGTAGACCGTGAAAAGATCAAGAATCTGGGCATCGAATTATCCGACGTCTTCACGGCGCTCCAGACCAATTTCGGCGGTTCGTCGGTCAATGACTTCACCCAGTTCGGCCGGTCATACAAGGTCATCGTCCAGGCCGACACGTCGTACCGCTCTCAGGCAGACAGTCTGAAATTCATTTCCGTCAAGTCGTCGTCTGGGAAAATGGTTCCCCTCGATACGCTGCTGACCAGCTCCATGACCACCGGCCCGTCGTCGATTAGCCGGTTCAACGGCGTCCGCAGCGTTACCATCCAGGGCAGCGCCGCCAGCGGCTACAGTTCCGGTGAAGCCATGGCAGCGGCCGAAGAAGCGGCCAAGAGCGTCATGCCGACGGGGATGACCATCGAATGGTCCGGCCAGAGCCGCGAAGAAAGCACGTCGTCCAGTTCGACGACGAAAATTCTGATTATGGCACTGGTCTTCGCCTTCCTCTGCCTGGCTGCCCTCTATGAAAGCTGGTCCATGCCGTTCGCCGTCCTGTTCACCGTACCGACGGGGATTTTCGGGGCTGTCGGCTCGGAATACATCATCCGCCAGCTGGCGACCTTGTTCAACGCCAATGCCAGCGGCTTCTTGAACAGCGTCTATATGCAGATTGGCGTCATCATGATCATCGGCCTGGCGGCCAAGAACGCCATCCTCATCGTCGAATTCGCCAAAGAGCGTGTCGACAAGGGAATCGACCCGATGGAGGCCGTCGTCATCGCCTCCAAGCTTCGCCTGCGGCCAATCCTCATGACGGCCTTTACGGCCATCATCGGCTGCCTGCCCCTGGCCTTTGCCAGCGGTGCCGGCGCCGGAGCCCGCTGCGGCATGGGTGTCGCCGTCGTCGGCGGCATGACCTTTGCCACCCTCTGCGGCCTGCTCCTCATCCCGGCGTTCTACATCATTTCCGAAAAAATGGCCCGCAACTTCTGGAAAGCCACGGGCCTGAAACGAATCAAATTCAAATACCGCATGTTGAGGCGGTGAAAAAAGGGGCTGTCGCATTAAGCCATTTTGGCTTCGTGCGACAGCCCCCCCTTTTTTTATTCTATTTCATCGTTCTATTCTCTTTTTTCTCGCTAAACGTAAAAAAGGTACACGAAACAGACCGGCATCCAGTCGGCAAAAAAAACATGTACCTTTGCTATGTATATAGTTATTCAAGCACTCTTTTTCACTTTTTTTAAGGAATAAAGGTATGTCCCGAAAT
>OGZF01000962.1_pt1 | contig 21430 bp, 19 predicted proteins | sample 1576771 | NCBI WGS metagenome assembly OGZF01 (sample SAMEA3541536, study PRJEB24748) | human gut metagenome | biome: human gut; feature: human-associated habitat; material: faeces | place: China | collected 2012
GCTTTTAGCAAAAATTTACGCTCTTATGTGTCTCCCGCTCATGGAATCTGAGCAAAAATTCTTATATCAATTTTTTGCAAGGAACGTATTGTCACCCAGTAAACTAAATAGCAATTTCACACAAGGCCTCTATATCCCCATCACTCACGAATCCTCTCGAAATCCTGCCCTGCGATACTCACTCGGCAGCACTCCATACTTCTTCCGAAACACCTTCGATAACGCCTTACTATTCGGGAACCCGTTATTTAGCGCAATCTCACTAATCGTATGCTCCGTGTTCGTCAGCTCTTGATATGCATACTGCACCCGGATACTCTGCAGATAACTCTTATAATTGATTCCTGCATATTTCTGGAACATTCTTGACAAATAAGTCGGCGAATAACCAAAGATTTCAGCCAGTGTTTCCAATGAAAGTTCTTCTGTATAATGATCTTTTATGTATGCAGTGATGGTTGATAATCGTGTCAGTTTCTTGTTTCGCTTTAACATGTCCTGATCAACATCCAGCTCACGATATTTTGTAACTAACAAATAAAGAAGCATGTAATAATAGCTTTTCACCTTCATCTCATACCCACTTTGTTTGCCAAGATATGCATCGTACATTTTCCAGATCAACTCCATGACCTTCTCATCTTGCACGGTAGAATCATGTGTAAAGCGGATGAACTGCTCACCTGTAAAATAATCTTCAAAAGTTTTTAATGGCATTTGAAGAACAACTGTCTGATTCTTCTCTTGCGCATCAATAGAATGTATCTCATTAGAATTGACAAGCATAAATTCTCCAGCCTCAAGCGGATGTTTCTCTTCATTGATATAAAAAGTTAATCCACCCTCATATACTGCAAATATCTCAATCGAGCGATGCCAATGTTTATCTCTGAAATAATTCCCTTGACTTCCTTCAAACAAAAACATTTTAAATGGTAAATCTTCATTTGGTACAATCAATTCATGACTATACTTTTCCGTATTATTCAAACTTATCTACCTTCTTTTTTCTGCCATATCATTTCCTGTATTTCTAATTTAAGAAGTTCTGTATAATAACATTTTCAGCCTCTTCTTCTGTCAGACCAAGTGTACGCAATTTTAACAGCTGCTCATCGTTAATTCGACCGATTGCCGCTTCATGGATAATCGCTGCATTCAAATTACGTGCTCTGATTTCTGGAATTGAGCCGACTTCTGCATCATCCATAATAATAGAATCGCACTGGATATGTGCCTGACATTTATTATTTCCAACAGCCTTTGGATGAAATGTCTGGACAGATCTGCCTTTTCCAACTGAACGGGAAATAATCTGTGCGGAACTGTCTTCTCCGTTTAATCTCACTTCTATATTCGATTCTGCTGTCTGCTCTCCTTCTGTCATAAGACGTTCTGTCACATACAACTTTGCATCTTTTTCCATTTCCACCATTGTCTCGCGAACTGTCGAATCAACGCCTTTTATCTGGGCTGTATCCAATGTAAATACAGAATTTTCTCCTATATAAATATTAGTAACAGGATTTAAAACTTTTCCTCCCGTACCATTTCCCTCACCATAATGCTTTTCCTCATATCGTACATTTGCATTCTTTCCAACATGGAATGTATGGATTCCGTCATGGCGGCTCTCATTACATCCGCTATTGTGGATTCCGCATCCTGCTACGATCGACACATCTGCACCGTCTTCGATATAAAAATCATTATAAACAAGATCTGTCATTCCAGATACACTGACAACAACAGGAATATAAACTACCTCGCCTTTTGTTTCTCCATCGATATAAATGTTTATTCCCGGTTTATCCTCTTTCTTTTTTATCTTAATATGTTCGCTGTCTCCATGACATATTGATGTTCCGTTTTGACGCAGATTGAAAGCTCCGCTTTGACTAAACTTGTTATCGTTAATAACATTCAATACTTCTTCTGTAACCTGATCTAACTTTACCATCCGTCTATGCTCTCCTTTCTCTGTTTTCTGCACAGTTATGACACTTTTGAACTCCGTTCAGATACGGAAGAACATCTTCTCTTTTGCCTATTTTTTTAATCTCTCCATCGTCGATAATCATAATACGATCTGCCATATCAATGATTTTTTCCTGATGTGAGATTACGATCAGACTCTGCTTCTTTTCTTTATGCATCTCTTCGAATTTCTGTATTAACATTGAAAAGCTCCACAAATCTATTCCTGCTTCCGGCTCATCGAAAATACATAATTCATGGTCTTTTGCCATCACCGATGCAATCTCGATTCGCTTCATCTCTCCACCAGAAAGAGTCCCGTCTATCTGACGCTCCACATACTCTTCTGCGCATAATCCTACTGCAGTAAGCAAATCACAGCATTCATCAATTGACAGACTTCTTCCTGCTGCCAATGTAAGAAGCTTGGAAACAGGCATTCCTTTGAATCTTGGTGGCTGCTGGAATGCATATCCGATTCCTGCATTTGCCCGATGATTAATATCATAATCTGTAATATCCTGCTCATTCAGCATGATTTTTCCACTATCTGCCTTTTCAATTCCTATCAATGTTTTCGCCAACGTAGATTTTCCACCACCATTTGGTCCGGTAATCACTAACATCTCCCCATCATCTACATGAAATGAAATATCATTGAGAAGACATTTTCGACTCCCATTATCATTTACATATAATGTTAAATTTTCTGCTTTTAACACTTTCCTCACCTCGTATAATTTTATTTAGGAAAACACTTTCCTGATATATAAAAAAAGCCTGAGAAACTTAGCATTTCCAGGCTTTATAGATAAAAGGCACAGATCGGATTTGAACCGATGAATCAGGGTGTTGCAGACCCACGCCTTACCACTTGGCTACTGCGCCTCACTATATAGATATGGTATCCATAACTGTTTTATATTATACCAAGTATTTTTAGTGGAGTCAAATAAATTTTTGTTTTATTTTGCAGGAAATTTTCTCTTTTGCACAAAATCTTCTCAGAAAAAAGAAAAAATGCCGCTCTTTTTACAGAACAGCATCTCCTCTTTCATTTACCAGTTGATAACCTACAGATTCTATCCTCTTATCCAGACACTCTCTGCATTCTGCTGCCTCTTCTCCGGTGCAGATCTTGTTATCATATAAATCATATTGTTTTCTTGTCTTTAGGGGCGACAAATTTGGCATTACAACATTTGCTCCTGCCAAGAGTCCCTTTTCTCTTCCTTGCGGATCCATTGTTCCAAGAGCTGTCGTTGCCGGAAGCAATACTGTCGGCAGTAAAATACGAATTACAGACAGTAAAAATAATGTTTCCTCCACACTTCCCGCTGATTTTTCAGCAAAACAGGTGTCATGATGCGGAATAAACGGACCGATGCCTACCATCTGTGGCTGTAACTCCTGCAAAAATAATAAATCTTCTGCCAAAGTTTTCACGCTCTGTCCCGGAGAGCCTACCATAAATCCTGCTCCCACCTGGTATCCTAATTTCTTCAAATCATACAAACATTGTTTTCTATTTGCAAGACTCATCTCTGCCGGATGCAATACTCCATAATGTTGTTCATCCGCAGTCTCATGACGAAGCAGGTAGCGGTCCGCCCCTGCTTCTTTATAAGCTTTATAACTTTCATAAGATTTTTCTCCTACTGAAAGTGTTACTGCACATTCCGGATATAAGGTCTTGATTCTGCGAATAATCTCCACCAGTTTTGCATCCGTGTACCAGACATCTTCCCCGCCTTGCAGAACAAATGTCCGAAAGCCTAATTCATAACCATTCTCACAGCATGCCAGGATATCCTCCTGCGATAAACGAAATCGTTTTGCATTTTTATTACTTCTTCGAATCCCACAATAGTAACAATCGTTTTTACAATGGTTTGTAAATTCAATCAGCCCTCTTGTAAATACCTTCGTTCCATAATAGTGTTTTCTTAACCTGATGGCCTCTTCTTTTAGAAGCTCTCGGATATCCGGATCATCCTGCTGTTTTAAAATTTCTATAAACTCTTCTTTTGTTAATTTTTGACGCTGGATTAATTTATCTACCGCCTTCATATTTCCCCCAAATTTTTATCTATTCTTATTGAACTGCTTTAAATGCCTCATCCAAATCCTGAAGAATATCATCAATATTTTCTGTACCGATTGAAAGACGAATTGTGTTTGGTTTGATTCCCTGATCAAGCAGTTCTTCTTCTGTGCACTGGCTGTGTGTTGTTGTTGCAGGATGAATAACAAGTGATTTCACATCTGCCACATTTGCCAGCAATGAGAACAATTCCAGATTATCAATAAATTCCTGAGCTTTTGCTGCATCTCCTTTAATTTCAAATGTGAAGATAGAACCTCCTCCATTTGGGAAATATTTCTTATAAAGCTCCTGCTGTTTTGGATCTGAATCTACAGATGGATGATGTACTTTCTCTACCTGTGGATGGTTATTCAGATACTCTACAACTTTCAGTGCATTTTCTACGTGACGTTCAACACGAAGTGAAAGTGTCTCAAGTCCCTGCAGGAAAATAAATGAACTGATTGGAGAAATTGTAGCTCCTGTATCTCTTAAAAGGATTGCTCTGATCTTTGTTACAAATGCTGCAGCTCCGCAAGCTTTTGTGAAACTGATACCATGATAACTTGGATTTGGATCTGTCAGTGAAGGGAATTTTCCTGAAGCCTCCCAGTCAAATTTACCACCTTCAATGATAACTCCACCGATTGTTGTTCCATGTCCACCGATAAATTTTGTTGCTGAATGAACTACGATATCTGCGCCGTACTCAATTGGTCTTACAAGGTAAGGTGTTGCAAAAGTATTGTCTACAACAAGTGGAATTTTATGTTTATGTGCAATATTTGCAACTGCTTCAATATCAACTACATCTGAATTTGGATTTCCAAGAGTCTCAATGTAAATTGCTTTTGTATTCTCCTGAATCGCATTTTCAACCTCTTCCAAGTTGAAAATGTCAACGAATGTTGTCGTAATTCCATAATTTGGAAGTGTATGCTCAAGAAGGTTAAATGAACCTCCGTAGATATTTTTAGCAGATACGATATGATCTCCCTGCTGAGCAAGATTTTCAATTGTATATGTAATCGCTGCTGCTCCTGATGCTACTGCAAGGGCTGCTGTACCACCTTCCAATGCTGCAATTCTCTTCTCAAATACATCTTCTGTAGGATTTGTCAGACGTCCGTAAATATTTCCGGCATCTTTTAACCCAAAACGATCTGCTGCATGCTGGCTGTTACGAAATACATATGATGATGTCTGATAAATCGGTACGGCTCTTGCATCTGTAACCGGATCTGGAGTTTCCTGTCCTACGTGTAACTGTAATGTTTCGAATTTAAAATTTCTCTGATCTCTTGTAATTTTTGCCATGGTTCCATATCTCCTTTGCCTGTGCTGTTTTTTGGGTTCAAGTTTTTATTAGTCTATAAATAACGGAGTTGAATAATATCTGTCTCCACTATCCGGCAACAATGCTACGATTGTTTTCCCTTTATTTTCCGGACGTTTTGCAAGTTCAATCGCTCCTTTAAGAGCTGCTCCCGAAGAAATACCTACCAGAATTCCCTCTAATTTTCCAAACTGTTTTGATGTTGCAAATGCATCATCATTTTCAATTGTGATAATCTCATCATACACTTTTGTATTTAACACATCCGGTACAAATCCTGCTCCGATTCCCTGAATCTTATGAGCTCCTGCTTTTCCTTCTGAAAGAACCGGTGATGTTGCCGGCTCAATTGCTACAACTTTCACATCTGCTTTCTGAGACTTCAAATATTCACCAACACCTGTCAGTGTTCCGCCTGTACCAACACCTGCCACAAAAATGTCTACTTCACCGTCTGTGTCGTTCCAAATCTCTGGTCCTGTAGTAGCTCTATGTGCTGCCGGATTGGCTGCATTTACAAACTGTCCCGGAATAAAGCTGTTCGGAATTTCTTTTGCAAGCTCATTTGCTTTCGCGATTGCACCTTTCATTCCCTGTGAGCCTTCTGTCAGAACCACCTCTGCTCCATATGCTTTCAAAATATTGCGTCGTTCCACACTCATTGTCTCTGGCATAGTAAGAATCATTCGATATCCTTTTACTGCTGCGATAGATGCAAGTCCGATTCCTGTATTTCCTGAAGTTGGCTCAATAATAACAGAACCTTCTTTTAAAATTCCTTTTTTCTCTGCATCCTCGATCATCGCTTTCGCAATTCTGTCCTTTACACTTCCTGCCGGGTTCAGGTATTCAAGCTTTACAAGAACTCTTGCTTCCAAGCCTAACTCTTTTTCAATATTCGTTACCTCTACAAGAGGTGTGTTTCCTATTAATTCCAATGTATTTTTATAAATATTTGCCATTTTATGATTCCTACCTTTCCTATCCAATTAGTATGTTTAACGCGTTAAAGTTATTATATTCTCCTTTTACCTATTTGTCAAGTAGGTTTTTGTGTTTTTTTAGAGGAGGCATTGGGGACGGGGGTTAGTGCCCAATTGGCTCCCCCTTCCTATTTCGAGAACAACACTCCTAACAGGCTTCTCTTCTTAATCGCCTGTATCTCACTGGAACTGCGAATCACCTGTGCAGACATTCCCATATTACGCAATTCCTGTTTCAATTCAACAGCCTGCTTTTCCGATAGTCCATCTTTCACAAGAAATGGAGTTTGCCTTAAATTCCCATTGATCTTAAAATCAAATTTTCTTGCTATATTCGCATAATCTGTTCCCTGTCCGATATAATCTACCATCAATCCAAGGGCAATTACTTGTTTCGAAGGATACTCCGGTATATCATACCATTCGTCTACCGGCTCCATCTTATATTTGATTCCATAAAAATCAAATGCTTCTTCTATATAAGAACATACTTCGCCATCCAGACTTTCAAAAAGAATGATTGGCAGATTCAATACAATTTTTCGGGCTTCATGTTCTTCCATCCCGGTTATTATATGTAGATATCTTGCTATCTCCAACTCTTTACCTTTACAATTATTCAGTATCACCCGGTAATTTTGTTCTTGCTGTATCATACTGCCTCTCCTATTTATTCAAATCAGACAGCACAAGCTGTCCTTTTTCTTTGCTTTTCTTCATATCTATAATTCTCTGGTTTCTGGAGCCTCTGAACTTAAGTGAAATATCTTTCAAGTCTTCCTCAAATTTACCATCCACAAGAATGTCAATGTTTCCAAGTATTTCATCTGTTACTTCTGTATATTTTCTTCCGCCCGGAATTAAATCCTCATTCACAGTAAATCCTGAATACATCCAAATGTCTTTGTCCGGACACTCTTTTCTCATTCTCCGGATTAGTTTTACAAGTTCTCTTTGATTCTCCGGCTCCATCGGTTCGCCCCCGAGTATTGTCAGTCCTTGATAATATGGTTTAGACACTTCGCTAATAATAAAATCTTCTGTTTCCTGTGTGTATTCCATCCCATAATTAAAATCCCATGTCTGAGGCTGAAAACAACCTTTGCAATGATTTGTGCAACCAGATACAAACAGACTTACTCTGATTCCGACTCCATTTGCACAATCTGCGATTAATATTTCACCATAATGCATTGCTAGTCCTCCATCCCATTTATTTTTTACAAAGCACACGCTACTTTTCTGCTTTCACAGCCCAACGCATCTTCGTTGATCTTGCTCTTCCATTCTGTGCACATTCCTGTGCCGACGGACGGATCACATCCTTAGCATAATCCGAATAAATACCGGCCTTATATCCATCCTTCAGTGCACGTTTCACAAGCCTGTCCTCTCCCGAATGAAATGTTAAAATTGCCACTCGGCCACCCGGACGAAGTGCCGACGGCAGCTTTTCCATAAACTCATACAACACTTCAAATTCTCGATTCACATCTATACGCAATGCCTGGAATGTTCTCTGACACGTTTTTTTAACTGCATCTTTCTTCTCTTTTTCCGGAAGAAAATCCAATGTCTTTTCAATTACTTGTCGGAGTTTTGTAGTAGTATCAATTCGATTGCCCTTTCGAACTTCATCTGTGATTGCTTTTGCAAGCTCCTCACAATATGGCTCATCCGAATTTTCATATAACATACCTGCAAGCTCTTCTCTTGAAATTGTATCAAGACGCTCTGCTGCACTGATTCCTTTTTCCTGATTTAAACGTAAATCTAAAGGACCGTCTACCTTAAATGAAAATCCTCTTTTAGGATTATCAATCTGCATAGATGATACTCCCAGATCTGCCAAAATGAAATCAAATCCACCTACCTCTTTGGCTATTTCATCTATTGTACAGAAATTTTGCAAACGAATTGTCAAAATGTCTTCACCAAATCCCTGATCTGCCAGACGTTTTCTTGTTTTTGCTGATTCCTCCGGGTCCACATCTGTCGCATAAATGTGCCCGTTCCCATCCAGGCACTGAAGCATCGCTTTCGTGTGACCGCCATACCCCAGCGTCGCATCAAATCCAATCTCTCCCGGCTGAATCTTCAAGAACTCCAGAATCTCCTGCACCATAATGGAAATGTGCATGCCCGCCGGAGTATTTCCCTTCTGGATAACATGCTGAATCGTATCCTGATATTTTTCCGGTTGTAACTCTTTGTATTTTTCCTCAAACTTTTTTGGGTATTTCCCTTTGTAGCGCACACGTCTCTTGTGCGGTGTCTGCGTTTCCTTTTCCATATTAATTTCCTTTCCTCTACAAACTATAAGTAATAGTATATCTCAATCTCTTTCTGCAAGATAGCGTTTCAGCAAAAATGTACAAAAATATGGAAATGTACAAATATTATTTTCAATTCCCAAATTACTATCTGCCAGTTTAATTCCCCAATGAATATCACTGTAGTTTTTGTTTTCAATTAATTGCCTCAAAGATTTTGATCGATTTCGATTCGCTTTTACTTCAACTGGAACAAGTTCTGTTTTTGTACGCACAAAAAAATCTTCTTCTAATGTAGAATTTTCTTTTTTATAATAATACAGCCCAAGCCCCTGTTTTAAAAATGCTTCTGCTACAAAATTCTCATATAAAGCACCTTTATATACTCCAAGATTTCTATTCGCACGTAAATCTTCCTGTGCTTCCTCATCTAACGTAGAAATCAGCAGTCCTGTATCTGGATAATATAATTTAAATTTTGTGTCATCATAATTGCCTTTTAAAGGTAGTTCCGGAAAATACAGGCAATTACACACAGAAACTACACCTGCATCCCTTAACCATTCAATGCACCCGGTATACTCACGACTTCTGGAGTTTTTCGTCACTTTACTTAACTGAAATTTTTTATTCTCCTTCGCCAACTGTGCCGGTACACTCCTATATACACTTGCAATCTTTGCCTGATCCAGTCCCTCTGCATATTTACGTATATCTTCCTCGTAATCCATCCGTATCTGATTCTGAATTTCCAAAGTATCTGTAAATGTATTCGTCTCTATATACTGTTTTACCACTGCCGGCATTCCACCTAATACGCAGTACTCAAGAAATAATTTTTTATATACATTCAACTCCGTTTCATTAAATGCCGTTCCTGTTCTCATATGTTCTAATATTTCCAGAATATGAACCTCTGAATAACCTTTTGCCCACAAGAACTCTTCAAAATCCATAGAAAACATTTCATAATCTGTTTTATATCCCACACTATTGCTATGAATTTTTTTGTAATTAATACCTAGTAGAGAGCCGCTGCAAATAATATCAAATCTTCCATCTACCTTAAATGCTTTTAAAGATGTCGCTATATCCGGAAATTCCTGCAATTCATCAAAAACAATCAATGTTTTTCCCGGTTCAAACCGCTTTGTCGGATCTAAGAGAGAAATATTTTTAATAATATTTTCCACCTCATACCCATCACTTAAAATCGTCTTATATTTTTGTTCAAAAACAAAGTTGATATACACAATATTATCATAATTGCTTTCCGCAAAATGATTAATTGATTCCGTCTTTCCTATTTGCCTTGCACCTTTTATAATTAACGGATTTTTATCTGGTTTCTGTTTCCACTCCAACAAATACTCATCGATTTTTCTTTTCAAATACATATCAATGCCTCCATGTTGTACCTTACCTACTTTATAATATATTCATATTATCACATTTTATGAAGATATTCCAACCTTGTTTCACATTTCATGAGCGTATTTTTCGCTTTTTATCACATTTCATGAGCGTATTTTTCGCTTTTTTATCACATTTTATGAGCGTATTTCTTGCTTTTCACCACATTTTATGAGTGTAATTTCTCAACCCAGCAAAAAAAATCCGCTGTCATAGAATATATTAACTATAACAACGGATTAATTTGAAACTGGAAGTTAACATGAAACTTCTTCACAGTAAACTTTCTATTAGGATTTAGAATTTAGATATCCAGATTAATTATCTGATTATCTTCCAATTTATAATTTCCCCCATCCATATTTTTACGAACAAATGGCACACCTTTTCTCACATAAAAAATATTATCCTTAATCAACGCATCCGGATTTTCTGCCGGACTGATTGTTCCCCCAAGATCATCAAAACTAACATTATTGCAAAAGGTATTATGAATTGCTTCCTGCAGACAGAACATTACGCAGCCGCCTTCATTTTGTCTGCTGTAATTATATTCATAAATAGTTCCATCTCCAGAGTCTGCATCATATGCCATTCCATCTTGATTTAGTCTTGTATCAGCACCTTCATTATATCTAAACAATGCATCTTTGCACTTCCAAGGCCAGATAGCCGCAGCTACCTTCCCTAATCGGTTTCCCGGTTCATTATATATCCGATCATTAATTTCACAAGCAATAGAATCTGCCATATTATGTTCTACCAATGGCCGTAATGCATACATTGCTGTAATACCATCCCCACCTGCTGCTTTCACATAATTATCGCAAATCCGTATATTTTCATGTCCGTACTTTAAAAATATCTCCTCTTCCAGTTCCGCTCCCTGGAATTTCTCATGTGCATAAGTGTAGCCTACCGCAATTCCCCAACGGCTCACTTGATACACAAAACATCCCTCAACCATGACATCTTTATAGCGTGCAGCTCCTGTAACTTCTTCCTTTTCCGGACGAAGGGCTGTCATGTAAATACCGCCGTTATTCATATGTTTATCGTATACATTACCATTTACATCATGAATCAATAAATTACGCAGCGTAATTCCATGACGCACCCCTTTATTTTTTGCTATGACGGCAACTCCGGTACGATTCATTTTATCTCCAAGAGAATAATGTTCTCCTATAATCTTATCCGCCTCATTTGTAATTTCCAGTTCTTCCACAACGATATATTCTGCGTCATATAATAAAACTGCGGAAGAAACGTATCCATGATATACATGTGTCGGTGCATCCAGCAAATTGCCATAATCCTGATACCATATTCCTTGTCCACAGGCTTCAATACGCGGTGCGTTTCCGTCTCCATACGCTCCGATCACAATCGGTGCATCTTTGCTTCCGCTATCTGTCACCTGAAGATATTGTCCATAAAACACACTGCCTCTCTCAAGCAGTACTTTATCTCCCGGCTGCAGACTTATATGGTTTATCGCAAACAGACTGGCAAATGCATTTTCTTCTGTCAATCCATCATTCGAATCATTTCCCGTCTTCGAACTCACGTAATACGTCTTCGATAAGCTTGTCATACGCATCCTCCCGTAACCTTTTTTCAATAATCTGTGCTACTTCTTCATAAGTAAAGAAATCGCCAAAATATCGTCCAAACAAATCCATGTTTTGTTCATAAAAAGTTTTCTTTTCCTGCTCTGTAAATTCTGGACATAAGCCTGTGTTTCGAACCGCTTCACTCGGCTGAACAAAATCCAGCTTTAACCGTGTCAGTTCATACTGTAAATACGCCGGTGCTGAAAAATATCTTGGGCCGTAGAATATTTCATTTTCCTGCTCCATCGTCTTTAGCATTTCGTTATGTTTCTGTCGTCTTGCTTCTAGTCCTTCCATGGAAGGATCTTCTAGCAGCCCCATTTTTTTTGCCAAAAAGAAAGCTCCCTGTGCCTTTCTTAAACCATCTGCTTTTATACAATAATTCTGCTGCATTATTTTACTGCTCCTGTAATTCCATTTGCAAAGCTCTTCTGTAAGCACAAGAAAATAATTGCAGTTGGAAGTGTACAAATTAATACCCCAAGCATTAACATACCATAATCAACGCTATAACCGCTCTTCAAGTTTGCAACGAGCATCGGCATTGTGATTGCCTTGCTATCCTGTAAAATGATTGTTGGCCATAAGTAGTTATTCCATGCATTCATAAATGTTACTGTCATGGCTGCTCCATATGTAGATTTCATGACCGGAATAAACATCTTAAAGAAAATCTGAACTTCACTTAACCCTTCAAGTCTTGCCGCCTCGATAATATCATGTGGGAAAGAACGGGCTGCCTGCCTAAACAACATGATCATAAATGGAGTAGAAATCGATGGAAGTGCAAGTGCGATCCATGTATTGACCAGTCCCCACGAAGTAAACATTTTAAACAGTGGGATCATAATCGCTACAAATGGAAGCATCATTGCAAGAAGCAAAATGCTCATCAAAATATCTTTTCCTTTGTCGTGGTAAATCTCAAATCCATATCCGGCAATTGAACATACAAGCAATGCTACAACTGTAATAATGATTGCATTTCTAAATGAATTAAACATTGCAAGTCCAAGATTCTGCATACCTACCAGCGTCTTGAAGTTTTCTACCAGATAAGTGCCCGGATAAAGTCGCCCTCTTACGACATCGATACTTGTATTTGTTGCTCCACAAAGCATGTAATACAGTGGAAATGCAGATAAGAAGCTTGCAATAATTAAAACTGCATAGGAACTAATTGATTTCATCTTAGTCACGTTTATCACCTACTTTCATCTGAATTGCAGACAGAATTGCTACCATTATAAGAATACATACAGACAATGCTGCTGCATAATTAAATTTCGGTGTCTCCACAAAGGAAATATTGTAGATATAATGCGCCAGTGTCATTGTTGACTTACCAGGACCTCCGGCAGTCAAGTTCATAGACTCGTCGAACAACTGCAATGTTCCTGAAGTTGACATAATTGCTGTCATAAGGATTGTCGGCTTCAAAAGTGGAATCGTAATCTTTATAAACTGCTTAAATGGTGTTGCTCCGTCGATATAGCTTGCCTCATATACGGAATAATCAATATTCTGTAATCCTGCAAGATAAAATACCATGTTATAACCTGTCCATCTCCAGATTAAGGCTATAATAATTACCCATCGTGCCGGCCATGTGCTCTGGAACCAGTCAACAGAAGATAACCCAATTGCTGTAAGCACTCGATTCACAACTCCATCCGGAGCAAACAAAGACTTAAATATCATAGAATAAGATACAAGTGATGTTGCACAAGGAAGGAAGATTAATGTACGGAAAATGCCTTTTCCTTTAATTTTCGGGCTATTCAAAAGCTGCGCCAGGATCAGAGCCAAAACAAGCATGATCGGAACCTGGATTATAAAATAAAATATTGTATTAAACAAGCATTGTTGAAATGTTTTATCCTGAAAAACTCTGGCGTAATTTGATACTCCAGTAAACACTCCCCCCGTTTTTCTAAAAGAAAGCAGGATTGCCTGTGCCATTGGATAAAAACAAAATACAAATATTAAAAGTGCTGCCGGAAGCAGAAACGCCCATCCGGTAAGATTATACTTTTTTTCTAAAGTTAATTTTGTTTTCTTTTTTTCCATATTTTTCTCCTAAAACAGAACCGGGAACGCAATACTGCACTCCCGGCACATCCTGTTTTTAATCGTTGATGATTACTCACCAATATTAAATTCTACTGTATCCTGAGCGTTCTTGATTTCGCTGTCAATGTCAGCGCCATTCTGAACAACATTTGTGATTGCATCTGTTAATGCACTTCTAACATCTGAGTAGTATGCACCATAATCAATTCCCGGAACCTTTCCGGCAAACTCTACTATATCTTTGTATACAGCCTGTCCAGCATAGAAATCAGATGTCTCATTGTAAACTTCAGACTTTGCTGCCGGTAAGTAACTTGCGATTGCTCCGGCGTTTGGAAGAAGGTCGTCATACAACTCTACACTTTCGCCAAATGTTGTCTTAAGGAAGTCATATGCAAGATCTGTGTTTTTGCAGTTAGAAGATACTGCCCAGCTTGCTCCACCACAGTTTGCGTAGTTTGTAGCACCATCAACATCATCAAGTTTAGGCATGTTTACGATTGCCCATTTTCCAGCCTGATCTTCAGCTGCCTGGATAGAAGACATAATCCAGCATCCCTGGATAACACCAGCTGCTGTTCCCTTGTTCATAGAAGCGATATACTGATCCCAGTCAGTGTAATCAACCATGATTCCTTCGTCGATGAGCTGTTTGTATGTCTCGATTGCTTTCTTAAGAGCTTTGTTATTAACTAAGTCAACTTTTCCGTCTACCATCGGAGAAGCACCTGCTGACTGAAGCATCTCGATAATAATTTCAGATCCGCCTGAGCTTGTAAGCATTGGAACATTGTTTGTTTCAACAACTTTTTTAGCTTTTGTCATAAAATCTGACCATGTTGTATCTTTGAAATCATCTACTGTAAATCCGGCTGCCTCAACCATGTCTTTACGGATTGCCATGATTGTAGCACCATTATCAAATGGAACACCATAGTTCTTTCCATCTACAGTAGAATCAGCCAATTTACCTGCTGAAAACTCTTTGAAATCAATTCCTGAGTCTGTTAACTCTGTAAAGATTCCAGGATAGTTTGCAACGTTTTTGTGGAATGAATAATCCTGCATCAGGAAAATGTCTGGCAATGTGCTGTAATCATCAGCCTCAGCTGCTGTGATCAATGCAGTCTCGATATCTGAATATACTTTTTCCTGAATATCCAGTTTGAAATCCGGGTGATCTTTCTGATAGATTGCCTCTGCCTGTTTCATAGCGTACACATTAAAGTTTGGATCCCAGCACCATACGCTAAGTGTTTCTTCCTGTGATGCATCATTTTTTGCATCTTTGTTGTCGTCAGCCTTACTTCCGCATCCTGCAAGTACAGATACTGACATTGCTGCTACTAAAAGCACGCTCAATACTTTCTTTTTCATACCTTTTTTCCTCCTTATACATGAAAAGTACTGCTTTATAAAATATGAAATGCATACCCTGCCTTTCATAAGTTATCTTTATTCAACATCGTCTACCCAACGCATCTCGCCTGGCTCTAAGTCCAGTTCATACACACATTTTCCATTGATATATACATCTGTGTGCTGCGCTTCTGATGAGTTATTAATAACTGCAATCTTTTTGCTTTTTGGGAATACAGTTACTTCTGTATCAACATTTGTTACATAGTAACGCTTCATCTCCTTTTCCATACCTGCTGCATAGTAAATGGCACGGAGAAGAATTCTGCAGTTCTGTGGAGAATATGGAAGACCTGCAAAGTATACACTGTGTCCTTTACCATATTCATTAACAACCAGCTGGCTGTATTCTCCATCCATTGCAAGGATTTGATAGTTTTTACCCTGTGCATAGATGCGGCTTGTTCCCTCACCGAAATCTACCTCACCATCAATATCTTCTAAGATAAAGTGATTTGCATCCATCTCATTATATTTATCTGTATTGAGAGAGAAACACATCTCACGATCCACACCAAGCACATCAGATAACTGGAAGAATCTTCCCTGATGCTGATAAGCTGTCGGCTCACCAACTCCGATGAATCCGCCTCCTTCATCAACAAAACGACGAATACTTGTTACAACAGCTTCATCAATCCAGTTTTCTGCTCCACTAAATGCTGTATATGCATCACCTACATTAATGATTACCCCTATATCCTCCGGGATACCATTTTTCACATCATCAAAGGAAATAAATTCAACTTCGAACGGCATTCCGCTTAAACACTCCAACACGCCTTCGGCTGAATAAGTCTCTCTATGCCAGATTGCATGATGTACCTGGTTGGACATCCATTTTCTCTGGCCACCCCAACAGTTGAGGATTGCAACCTTAAATGGTGCTACATAAGAAGGTGTTCCCTGCATATTTTCATGAATCTGACGGAATTCTGTAACAACATTCTGAATCTCATCAATAAATCCAGGCCAGTTGCTTGCGAGCTTTAAGTATCCGCCATATCCGATTCTGTCTAATGGTGAACGAAGAAGTGCTCGTCTTGCTTTTCTCCAGTTATCTCTTGCTTCCCCGATTGGGTCTCCGCCTTCGCAGAATACATCCGGGAAGAAATATGGTAAAAGACGTCCTTCTGTATAATCAACTCCCTTGATATCAGAAATCATACGGAGTGTCACACCACTTCCAACAGAACCTACAACCGCATCCAATCCGATTCCTGCAAAATATTTTCCGTAAGGTTCTGTTCCAATCCAATGATCTCCAAGGAACATCATTGCTTCCTTTCCATAAGAATGCACGATATCAACCATTTCTTTAGCAAGTGCACAAACTTCTATCTGCTGGAATTCGATAAAATCTCGGAATTGTTTGCTCGGCACACGGAACATACTATTGTGATATCCCTGATCTACGATATATTCCGGACGGAATTTATATCCTGCCCATTTCTCAAACTTCTCTAAAATATATGGGCTTACGCTTGCGCTGTATCCAAACCACTCAACGTACTTCTCTCTCTTCTGATCATCAAAAGTTAATGTAAATTGATGGAAAAATGTTGTAAATCGTACTACATCTATCTCTGGGTTCTCTTCACACCATCTTTTCAATTTCTCCTTTACATACTTCTGTGTTTTTGGCTGTCTCACATCATATGTTAACTGGTGAGGTGTATCTTGCCAATCATTTGTAATAAAGTTATACATATGTACCGGATCCCAGATAAGGAATGCCAGAAAACTTACTGTGTATTCATGATATGGCTTTGTCTGAATCTCAACCTCTCCCGAAGATTCATCAAATTCCCATTTATCTGTAGGAACAATTTCACCTGTTGTTCGATCGATCACTTCCCACCAGCGTTTTGGATCATCTAAAGTATTCACCTTAAGCTGCTCTGTATGGAATCCTTCCATTAAACGGATGCGAAGTATTTCGCCTCTTGCCGTTACACGATTACTGATCAAATATTCCTGCTGAATCTCTTCCGGATTCGCACTCGCCCACTCATTATCTTTTCTTGTTGTATAATAAGTTGCATATTTCTTAACTGGTTCTGATAAAAGTGCTTCCGGCATCTCTGTTCCGTCACAGTCTCTTAAAGCATCCGCTCCCAAGAGATTTTTTAATCGTATTGTTTCATCAATGACATCTGCATCCGTCGGCAGCGTCAGTCTTCCTGTCATCAATATGCTTCCCTCCAAATAACTTATATATTGTTTTTCATTTGATAGCTAAAGTATACCGATTCCCCAAATTGATATCAATTTCTTTATTGCTCGATTTGTTATATTTTTTGCTATTTCTCCACTAAAATACTGTTTTTTCTTGTTTATTTATGTATAATATGTTTAACAAGCTGTTTCATCTCAATAATTTTTCGTCTTTTTTACAAATTTATTTTAAGATTATTGCTTTTTTTATATATGATATATAAAATTTGTTCAATCCAAAAATTTACGTAACGGCTATAATGAAGAGGTATTTATCTATGAGCAACGAATTTATTAATCTCGGTTCTACGAAGAACCATGAAGATTTTCAGCTTCGCTATATTTCTTTTTCAAAGTACGAAGGTGATTGGCAGTCCTTGCCACATACCCATCAATTTTCAGAACTTTTCTATGTTCTCCATGGAGAGGGTGTTTTCTATATAGAAAATGAAAAAATCTCTGTGAAAACGGATGATTTAATGATTATTAATCCTAATGTAGAACACACAGAGAGAACCCTTCCTAACAATCCTATGGAATATATTGTATTCGGTGTCGAAGGTCTTGCTTTTTCCTTTACAGATTCAGAGCAAGAAACACCAAAAGGGTATAGCTTCTATAGTTATGGTTCTGATAAGAATCAGTTTATAAATTTTGCTCAATTGATGATGCATGAATTTGAAAATAAAAAACAGGGATTTGAAAAGGTATGTCATGGATTGTTGCAGGTTCTTTTAGTATATATTTCTAGGAAACAGAATCTCTCCGTTATTTCAGATTCATCTTTCCATCTTTCAAAGGAATGTGCACTTGCCAAACGATACATTGATATAAATTACTCCCAAAACATCACTTTAGACTCTTTGGCTGAAATTACACATATCAATAAGTTTTATTTAGCCCATTCTTTTACTGAGTGTATCGGTCAATCACCCATCAACTACTTGGCAAATAGGAGAATCGAAGCGTGCAAAGAACTTTTAACGACATCTGATCTGTCTGTAACGCAGATTGCTTCCAGTGCCGGATTTTCTTCCCAGTCCTATTTTTCACAGCTTTTTAATAAGAAGGTAGGGATGTCACCACGACAATATCGGAAATTGTATTCAAATAAAGGAAATAATAAATAAAGGGTGGCTTTTCATTCGCCACCCTTTTAAAAAACTAGATTTTATTTGTACTCTGGATTTGTATGATTAGATAAATGCAATACTCTGTCTTTAATCTCCTGTGTACGCCCCTGATTCCAGAACTGTGTTCCGATATATCCACATGTTCTGCGGGCTACCGACATCTTTGACTGGTCACGATTTCCGCAATTTGGGCATTCCCACACCAGTTTACCGGAATCTTCCTCTATAATCTTAATCTCTCCGTCATATCCGCAACATTCACAATAATCACTCTTTGTATTCAACTCTGCGTACATGATGTTTTCATAAATAAACTTCATAACAGCTAATACTGCCGGAATGTTGTTCTGCATATTCGGAACTTCCACATAGCTGATTGCACCACCCGGTGAAAGCTTCTGGAATTCAGACTCAAATTTCAATTTACTAAATGCATCAATCTCTTCTGAAACATGTACATGATAACTATTTGTAATATAATTCTTATCTGTAACTCCCGGAATGATTCCAAAACGCTTCTGTAAGCATTTTGCGAATTTATAAGTTGTAGACTCCATCGGAGTTCCGTAAATGGAATAACTGATATGCTCAGCTGCTTTCCATTCATTACATTTATCATTCAAATGCTGCATAACTTTAAGTGCAAATGGTTTTGCTTCCGGGTCTGTATGTGACTTACCATACATTCTCATACACATCTCATAAAGTCCTGCATAGCCAAGAGAAATCGTTGAATATCCATCATATAATAATTTATCGATTGTCTCACCTTTTTTCAATCGTGCAAGTGCACCATTCTGCCACAAGATTGGAGCTACATCGGAAATTGTTCCTTTCAGACGCTCATGTCTGCAACGAAGTGCTCTATGACACAATTCAAGACGTTCGTCCAGAATCTTCCAGAACTCATCCATATCTCCGTTTGAAGAACAAGCTACATCTACAAGGTTGATGGTAACAACTCCCTGATTGAATCGTCCGTAAAACTTATGTGAACCATCTGCATTGAGCTGGCTATCCTCAACGGTAAGGAATGAACGACATCCCATACATGGATAAACTTCACCCTTTTTCAGTTCCTTCATAATCTTTGCAGAAATATAATCCGGAACCATTCTCTTTGCTGTACACTGTGCTGCTAACTCTGTTAAGTGCCAGTATTTTGAATCTTCTGTAATATTATCTTCATCCAGCACGTAAATCAGTTTTGGGAACGCTGGTGTGATCCACACACCTTTCTCATTCTTTACGCCCTGCATTCTCTGAATCAATACTTCTTCAATGATAGTTGCCAGATCGTCTCTTGTCTTGCCTTCCGGTACTTCATCCAGATACATAAACATCGTTACAAATGGTGCCTGCCCATTACATGTCATCAATGTAATAAGCTGATACTGGATTGTCTGAATACCGCTTCTTACTTCATCACGAAGTCGGCGCTCTGTCACTTTATCAATAATTGTCTCATCTAATACTTCGCCACATTCTTTACGCTCTGCAATAACATTTGCACGGATTTTCTTTCGGCTAATGTCAACAAACGGTGCCAAATGTGCCAGAGTAAACGACTGTCCTCCATACTGGTTACTTGCAACCTGTGCAACAATCTGCGTTGTCACGTTACATGCTGTAAAAAAGCTGTGTGGTTTCTCAATCATAGTTTCACTGATCACTGTACCATTCTGAAGCATATCTTCCAAGTTGATCAAATCACAGTTGTGTTCTCTCTGTGCAAAATAATCTGTATCATGGAAATGGATAATTCCCTGCTCATGTGCCTGCACAATTTCTTCCGGCAGTAGTACACGTCTTGAAAGATCCTTGCTGACCTCTCCTGCCATATAATCTCTCTGTGTTGAGTTGATTACCGGATTCTTATTAGAATTTTCCTGTTTAACTTCTTCGTTGATATGATCCAACAATGCAAGAATGCCATTATCCGTTGTGTTGGACTTTCTCTTCATCTCACGTTTATAACGATAGCGGACATACTTCTGTGCCACTTCATATCCTCGCATCTCCATGATACCAGTCTCAACGAGATCTTGAATATCTTCTACATTCACTGCATGAGTAGATTCTTCTACTTCTTTTGCAATCTTATCTGCAATTGCTGAAATCTGGAAGATGTTAATCTGATGGAGATTATCAACTTCTTCATTCGCCTTTTCAATTGCATGTGTAATCTTGGAAATGTCGAAAGATACCTCTTTTCCATTCCTTTTTATTACTTTTGTTTTTACCTCCGGGCTCATCACAATCTCCTCCTATTACTATATATTCCGTTCTATACTTTTTTCATACACAATATCTTGTGTGAAGCGTCTGAATCTATCATACATCATCTTGCACAGAAAAGGAAGTACAAATTTAAGACTTTTCTTTTCTCGTTTTCAGACAATTTCATTTTTTGGCTCAACCAATAGGGTTTGAGCTGCTTTATTTTCACCGGATATCAATTGTATTTTTTTTATACGTGATAATTGCTTGACAGCATATTCTCGTCGCATCGCTTCTTCTTTTGTAGCAAAAGTCTCATAATATACCAGCTCTACAGGGCATCTGCTTTTTGTATACTTTGCCCCTTTTCCCGCATTATGATCCTTTATCCTTTTTTCCAGATTATTCGTCCATCCGGTATAAAAACTGCCGTCTTTACATTTCAAAATATAAGTATAGTTCATATTTCTTTTTTCCCTTTAAATGCCGGGAACAATTTCTGCTCCCGGCATTCTTTCTTTGCGCACTAAATAGTATTCTACACCATGCATTGTTTATAATGCAAGCCCAAGTCTGCGTTTTATTAAATCTGCACAAAAAGACGCAGACATTACTGTCTGCGTCTCATCTCAACTCCCCGAGTTGGGTTCGAACCAACGACCCTTCGGTTAACAGCCGAATGCT
>OGZF01000970.1_pt1 | contig 21206 bp, 17 predicted proteins | sample 1576771 | NCBI WGS metagenome assembly OGZF01 (sample SAMEA3541536, study PRJEB24748) | human gut metagenome | biome: human gut; feature: human-associated habitat; material: faeces | place: China | collected 2012
GTTTGTGGCTTTTTTGTAAACAAAAAAGCCACAAACTCCGTCCCTATCGGCTCCCCCTGTCGGATCCCTTACTCACATTCCTTAAGCAATTTTTTCACCATCGCAACGTGACGTGTCGTCTGCTCGATGCTGTCATAACCACCTTCTGCCTCATATTCTGTTACAATGTATCCTTCATAATCAGAAGCTGCTATAACTGGAATGATCTCCTCATAAGGAATTGCCACTTCATGGAGATTTTCATCTACGTAATGACATTTTCCATGCATCTCAAAACAATATGGCATAATACGTTTCAGCCCTTCCAGTTCTTTTGTACAGCTCTTTCTAAACTGTACAAATCCATACATACTGTTCAGTGTTCCGCCAAGCTGAGGACACTTTTCAATATCCGGTGCCATAATCTTCATTGCCTCTTCCATTGGGACTTCATCGTAACGAAGCTGTGCACATTTCTCCAGTTGTTCTACTGTCGCACCTGCTGCCAGTGCACGATCCCAGTAAGGTTTATTTGGTTTTGTCGCAAAGCATCCAAAATCCGGAACAAATCCAATATATTTACTTCCTGACTTCTCGATTGCCTCTACATAATCTAAAATGGCCGGTGTAATCGGACTTTCCGGATTATGAATTTCAATTCCTACATGAACATTATAGGCCTCTGCATATGGAGCAATCCGCACCAGTCCGGATGGAGATAACAAATACTGCTCTCTCATAACTGTGCAGCCAAGTTTATTTGCAGAAATAATATCTGTAATAGCTCTTGCTACCATCTCATCTTCTGTCAGGTCGCGGTCTTTTAACATACCTCTGTCCATATTAGCTGAATAACAGATTGGTCCGATTCCATATTTTTCTTTGCATTTCTCAATAAATGCTACAAATTCATCACTGACATATGGATAAGAAGGAATCATCTGTGCAGCTACGATTTCATATCCTTCTGCACCAAGTTCTGCTGCTGTTCTGATCACACCTTCCAGATCAAGTTCTCCTTTTACATACGGTTCTGTCAATGAAAATAATGTAATTCCTGTTTTTACATTTGCCATGATATCAGTCCACCTCCTAATCAATTACCTTCATGTGTTTACTTCCACAGCTGTCTACCGGCATATACTGGTGATCTGGTCCGATCGGCATATATGGTGAGCGGAAGAACAATGTTACATCAATATCATGTTCCCCTTCACTTAATCCCCCTGGACAAAATACTTTGATTGTTGCCGGTTCAATAACCTGCCAGAATTCTGTATAGCATTTATCAAATTCAATCGGACTGAATTCTTTTCCATTAATACAGAATTTAATTGTTTCTGCTGGCACTTCTTTTCCGTCTACCTTTACACCGAATTCATCAATTACAGAAAGGAAATGTCCACGATAATAACTCAGACGAATATCAAACTGATATCCGATATTTTTTCCATTTACTTTCACATTTTTTAAACTGTCATCAACAACAACGTCAACGAAGTCCATTCTCATTGCAAATCCCATTTTCTATCTACTCCTTTAGAATTTGATTTCTTTATTTGCCTCTGCCGAACGATAGATTGCATCCAGAACCTTTGTTACTACCAATGCTTCTTCCGGTTTTACAAGCGGCTCTGTATCATTTTTCACTGCCTCCAGCCACTGTTTACAATCGATTGTTCCTTCTTCACCGCTTCCACCACCGAAGTATGCTACGGAGCCAACCGGTGAGATTGTCTCTTCCATTAACTGTCCGTTTCTTCCACGATTATAGATCAGTTCATTCTTTGGATAGCTCATACCGGAATGAATCTCTGCTCCGGCAAGTGTTCCCGCAAAGTGTTGTAGATGCTTCTCTGGAATCCAGGATATTCAGTGCCCAGCTTGCTTCCAGCATGATCGTTGCGCCATCTTTCATCTTGATGTATCCCATTGCAGAATCTTCTACTTCATAAGTTTCCGGATCCCATGGTCCGAAAAGGTTACCTTCTGTTGCCTGTGGAAGATGTCCCAGTTTGTAATATACAGATCCATTGACACTGTCAACGTCATAGTTGTCCATACACCACAATGTAATATCCAGAGCATGTGTTCCGATGTCGATCAGAGGACCGCCGCCCTGCAATGCTTTGTTTGGAAATACGCCCCATGTCGGAACTGCTCTTCTTCGAACTGCATGTGCTTTACCATAGTAAATCTCTCCCAATTCACCTTTTTCGCAGGAAGCATGTAAGTTCTGTACTTCCGGTCTGAATCTGTTCTGATATCCGATTGTAAATTTCATTCCTGATTCTTTCCATGCATCCACCATCTTCTGTGCTTCTTCTGGATTGTGGGACATTGGTTTCTCACAGTATACATTTTTCTTTGCTGCAAATGCATCTACCGCGATCTTACTATGAGATACATTTGGAGTACAGATGTGTACGATATCGATTTTCGGATCAGCCAAAAGCTCACGATAATCTGTGTAAACTTTCGCACCTTCTACACCATATTCTTCGGCTGCTTTTGTCGCACGTTCTTCAATAATATCGCAAAATGCTACCATCTCCGCCAAATCTGCATTATTCTTTAATGCCGGAAAATGTTTCTGGTTTGCAATACCACCGCATCCAATGATTCCTACTTTTAATTTCCCCATTTTTCTTACCTCCTGTTTTGTTTTCTTTGTTGATACTAGGATAACATCCAACCGACATATTCACTGCCCCACATATGACTATTTCATTGTCTTTAAACCACCTTCCCTTTTTCGCAAAAAAACAAGAGAGGTCAAAATTATACATTTAATTTTGACCTCTCTTATATTAAGATACTTTATATGTTTTCAGGGTAGGATAATAATATAAAGTTTCTCAACCAATATAATGATATATTTTTGAAGTACTATTCAAATTCTTTCACATACGGATTTTCTTTTGTACAAGGTTTCCAGTCATCTCCATCTGTTGGTTTTCCTGTACGCATAAAGTGTGTCCAATAATTCAGCATATCTTCACTCAATTTTCTATCATGTTCTTCCCACGGTCTCCAACAACGGTCCATCGTTCCAAACATATACCATAACTCTGCGCAATGAAACGCTCCCCAATCATCCCCCGGAAGATGTCTCTTAAAATAATATACATAAGATGGTTGACCCCAAAGTTCTTCTGCTTTTTCACTCCATTCAATGCATCCTTTATAAAGGGCTGTTTTTTCTCCACTTTCAATCATTTCCGGAGTCACAAACAAATCAGCTTCTGTTGTTCCCAGCATATACGGAATCTGTTTTACATGATTATTATTCAAACAATCTGTTGTATTTTCTTTAAACACATATCCATCTGTCACCGGCATAAATAAAATCATCTCATGCTTCATTGCTGCAAATTCTTCTGCCATTCGCTCCAATTTTTCGGCAGGTATCTTTCGCAGTTCTTCTAATGAAGCAGCTCCTGTGTAAGTTATGAATTCTTCTCCAATCTTCTGTGTCTCTTCCCATGTATGACCTCCCAGAGATTCGTTATTATGAGCACCTCCACTTTGAAAAATTGCCTTTGAAATCATATTCCCGGATAGCTCTGTCGATACAAGGAACTGCGTGCTCATTGCACCCGCAGATTGACCAAACACGGTAATGTTATTCGGATCTCCACCAAAGTTTTCAATATTTTCATATACCCACTTCAATGCTTCAATCTGATCCAGAATTCCATAATTTCCAGAAACTCCATGCTCATTTTCTTCATTTAACCATGGGTGTACTAAATTTCCCCACATTCCAAGACGATACGCAATCGTTACCAAAATAACGCCTTTTTTACAATATGCTTCTCCGTCAAATTCTTTTTCCCAACTCCAACCGCTTCCAAAGCCACCACCGTGAATCCAAAATGCGACCGGAAGTTTCTCATCTGGCTTTTCTGCAGGAGTCCAAATATTCAAATACAGACTGTCTTCGCTCATCTCCGGTATATACTCTGGAAGGTCATAAAATTCCTTTACTAATTTTTCTTTCCAGAAAGGTACTTCTCCTTCTGTATCTGCCTCCTGCCAGCCACGTTCGCGGAATCTATCTGCATGATACACCCCATCCCATGGTTCTATCGGCTGAGGTGCTTTCCATCGCAACGCTCCTACCGGTGGTTTTGCATATGGAATTCCTTTGAATATTGTATATCCTTCTGCTTCTATCCCTTCTATTTTACCTGTTTTTGTTGTTACTAATTTCATATTAACCAAATTTCTCCCGTTTTTATTGCTCGTTTAAGAGTGCTTCTCTTCTTTCCTTTAACTCTCCACGGACTTTTTCCATCTTTTCTTCATTCAAATCAAAAATTAACATCGGAATAATTGCGATTGCTGCTACCACAAGTGGAACAATATTAACACCCACATTGATACCTGTCAGAGCTCTTGCAGTTAAATCCGCACCATTTGTATACCCAAATGCAGCCATAACCATAAGTCCTACAGAACCTGCAATTGCAGAAGAAATCTTTGTCATTAATCCGTTAAATGCAAATGCAACTCCATCATTTCTGACACCTGTCTGATATTCATAATTATCCAATGCATCTACAATCATAGATCCTACACATGCACTATAGCCTCCACCAAGACCATAAACCAGATTTGCTACAATTGTATAAGGAATATTAGTATATGGACCAGCAAACATCATAACAAGACCAACAATCTGAATGATCTGTGATACAATTACTATCTTTTTCTTTCCAAATTTTCCAATCAAAGAAGGAACAATTGGAATCAGTACCAGGCTAACCAAGCCCGCCAATGACATCAACACTGAAGCCAGAGCCATATTACCTACACAGAACATGTAATAATAAAAGGCTGTACATGCTCTTCCGATCTGACTAAACATTGCACAAAACATGTATGCATAAACACAAAGCAGATTCTTATTTGTGAAAATAGATTTGAAAAATCCCAAAAATGTTGTTCCCTGATTTCCATTTTTTGATGCTGCAATTTCTTTTGCTTTTGCAAGCTTCGGATTTTCCTTACAAAAATGCACCATAATCAATACTAATGGAAGCGAAATAACTGCATAAGCAATTGCTGTCTTCTGATATCCGGCTTCTTGTACGCCCTTTCCCAGGAACATGATTAACGGCATTGTACACATTCCAAGCACTGTACTTCCAAGAGCTCCTGCCCACATGGAAGAAGCAAATAACTGGTTCAGTCGTTTTGGTGTATCTGTCATTCTTGATGGCAAAGCATTAAATGGTACATTCATTACTGTATAAGCCATTCCAAGACCAATATATGTAACATATGCATAAATAAGCTTTGTTGTACTGCCAAAATTCGGTACACTAAATGTCAAAATCGTAAATACTACCAATGCAATTGCTCCGGCAATAATGTATGTGCGATACCCTCCCACCTTTCGATAAGTTTTATCCATGATTGCTCCCATCATCGGATCATTGATACCATCCCATACTTTTGCTACTAACAGAAGCGTTGCTACTGCAGTTGCTGACAATCCAAATACATCGGTATAAAAATAGGCAAGATACATGTTAACCATTGTAAAAGATAGCTGACATGCAAAGTTTCCTATTCCATATGCACCAACTTGAATCGGTCCTACATTTTCTTTTGTCGTGTTTTCAGCTTTCATTGAAGCCACCCTCCTTTTCCTTTGATGTTTATATTTTAAAATTTATAAGAACGAAAAACTTATCTATTTTTATCCTATAGTTAATCCTGTTTGATTTTAAAACTTATCCAACGCAAAAGAAGCAAAAATCAAATACTTTTTTGTCGATTTTTGCTTCTTTTTTCATAATAGCATAATTATATTTTTTCTGAAATCTCTGTCATAATATTTGTACAAATGCCATCTCATTTGATTCCAGAACTAGTTCAAATTCCAATATATCCTTTTTTGTTTGCATATATCTCACTTCCATGCGTGGAATACAAATTTGTTTTAAATAAGAAATTTCCGAGCGCATCAACTCTTTCGAATATCCAAGTTTCCCCCATTCTGCCAGCACATTTCCACAAGACTCACTCACCCTGTACATACAAATTTTATGTTTTCCCTCTCGCATATTTTTTAATTCAAACTGCAGTTTCAACTTATCATTATTCTTGAATATAAAAGGAAGTTCTTTTACTTCAAGAGAATTTTCAGCTTTCATGTTATAGCTATAACTAAACTGCTTTGCATTAAATGCCAGAATCTGAATGGTTTCTCTGTGTTGTGAAGTTGCAATATAGTGCTGCCCTTTTCCAATCAGTCTTTCTCCCATCCATCCCCAGAATTCCATCGCATAATATGCCGGCTTTAATATACCATCTTTCGTAATCAAACCGGTTGCACCAATCAGCGGAGAAGTAGAATCAAAATACTGAACCGTCCAGTCACTAATGCTGCTATAGTTCATTTGATCCAATTCTTCTGTTGCATCTACCATCTGCATCAACATATGACACGCCTTTGCACAACTGTCATTATAAATATTTCTCTCTGAAAGTGAGGTATTCCACTCTGTCAGCCATATTGGAGTAGCCGGATATTCAATTGAATCAAGTAATGCATGATAAGCATCAATATCTTGCTTAACAAAATGTGTATCCGATTCAATGCTAAGTAAGCTATACTGTTTTCCTGCCACTTGTTCTTCTTGTCTTTCTACCTGATATGGATAACTCATAAATGTCAGAAAATCTGGACGATCATATCTGTCTTTCCACCAGCAAAGCTGTTCTCTCAATACATTTCCCGGCATTGTTGCATTCAACCCACTGCCACCGATTTTTGCTTCCGGTATGTATCTTTTAATAATTTGCCATGTACGTTTATACAACTTCTTATACGGGATTTTCCCTATACCAGTCACCTGCTCTGGATCACACCAGATTTCAAACATCCATTTACTTACTTCTTTTGCCGTGTAATACTCTGTCAAATGTTCTATAAGAGCTGTTAGTACCTGCTCCCACTCTTCCAGCGATAAAAAGACAGGCTCCATTTTTGTCTTTTCCAGTACATCATCCGAGCCAATTGTCACAATCATTTTTCTACGCCGCTCCGACAATTCCAATACCGGACAAACTCCCTGTTCCAACAAGAAATCTAATACAGAGTCTACTTTTTCAAAGTTCATCTGCTCTGTCTCATGTCCTGAACGGATTTTTAATACCGGATCAAACGGGTTTGCAATATGAATATATTTCAAGCCCAGATTTTCAATTGCAGTTGCCACATGTTTTTGTACCTTCGCTTCTAATAAATCTGCAAACATTCCAACATTCATACTTGTCTTTGCTGCATTCTTCAATAATCTGCTCTGTTGTAAATCCAGACAAATCTTCTGCTCAGTTTTTTCGATTTGTTGTTTTTTCTTCTGTGAATACTCCAAATAAGTTGCCAAACCAATCATATCCGACTCTTGTGGCACTGTTTCTTTTTGTTTTATATTTTTTCTGTATTCTTTCGGTGTAATAGAAAATACCTGCTTGAAATTTTTATTAAATACAGAAATGTTAGAGAAACCACAATCATAAGAAATCTCCGTAATCGATTGATTCGAAAACTGCAATTCTTCTTTTGCATGTTCAAGCCGTACATTTCTTACATACTCCGTAAATCCAACACCGATTTCTCTTTTAAAGAATCGAGAAAATGCCGATTCTGATATATAATATCGTTTTGCAATTTCACTTAGATTTAATGTGCGTTGATAGTTGTTCTGTATATAATCTAAAACATCTTTTACTTTACCGTTTATTGTCTCATAATCATCCAGACTTCTCTCTTTATCCAGATACTGTGCTTTCAATGCTTCCAGAAGAGAATAATATAAGCTCTTTACCCAAAACCCATCCGGTTCTTCCTGATATTTTCTTAAAATAGTTTCCAAAATATAACGAAGTCTTGCATAATCAATCTCTGGATTTATAATACTATTACACTTAAAAACTACTTTTTCTTTTTTTATGACTTGTTTTAATTTATAATAGTCAACATACATTCTGCATAGCAATGCATTTCCATGTTCCTTCCAGGCATGAATTTCCTCTGAATTAATCAGTATTATGTCTTTCGAATTTGCCTGAAAACTTTCTCCATTTATTGTAATATCCACCTTTCCTATAAGAATATATAGAAGTTCTATGTTCTTATGAGAATGTGGAGCTTCTTGTATATTGGATAAAATCTGTATTTTTTGCTTTTCCATGCTTAAATCTGTGTCCTGTAATATTCTAAATCTGCCTTCAAAACATCTAGTCTCGTTCCCTCTCCCGGTGTATACTCACGCTCCACAATATACACTTGACATCCATGCTCATCCGCTACTTCTTTGAGTGCCTTCCAGTCAACCAGTCCTTCTCCTGCAGGACAGTTGATCTTTTTCTGCTCTTCCAGTTCTGCTTTCTGTTCTTCTGTGAAGATTGGTGCTCCATGCTCATCTTTCGGAATGCTTTCAAAATCCAATGGTGGCAATGCTCCGATTACTTTACCAATGCGGTTCAATGTTTCCGCAAATTTGTGTACTGCCTCGTCATCTACCATACATTCCATGCCGATTCCAATAAATTTCATTTCCAAAGCTTCTGCCAGAGGAATTAAGGATTTCACCATTTGTCTTTCCCTCCTGAACTGTTTTTCGTTGATATAAGAATAACATGCCTTCACTATATGCCCTGCTCTCCAAATGACTATTTCATTGTCTTGAAATCACTCTCGATTTCTTCTCTCAAAAAACAGTGAGGTCAAAATCATATGTATAATTTTGACCTCACTTATATTAAAAGATTCTATATATTTATGGGTAGGAGATATATAGATTCTCTTAAACAATAGTATTAATCGAATACAATCGTCTCTCCTGTTTCTGCTGATTTATAAATTGCTTCAATAACACGTGTTACAACTGCTGCCTGCTCTGGAAGAACTGCTGGTTCTGTTCCCTTTGTAATGCAGTCAACCCATTTTGTCATATCATATTCCCACATGTTATATTTTGCCTCCGGACTTTTAGTCTCTGTTACAAGTTTGCCTTCTACCATCTTAGTTACTCGTACGCTGTCTTCGAATCCCGGACCGACCATATCTGCACCTGCTAATGTACCTGCTACAGAACAGATAATTCCAGGAGCCTCCTGCTGCATATTAGAGCGCCATGCAGTTTCTACATAGAACATTGCTCCATTTTTCATTGTGATCATAGCCATAGCTGTATCTTCTACATCAAAGTTATTCGGATCCCATGGTCCAAGATCATTTCCTTCCGGGAAGTTTTTCATTTTGTCAAATGTTACTCCACGAACGCTGGCAACATCATAGTTGTTTGTCAGCCACATCGGAAGGTCGATGGAATGAGGACCTCCATCCATAAGAACTCCACCACCATTTAATTCTTTATTTGTATATACACCATATGCTGGAAGACGAGCCGGACGAAGCTGTGAAGAACGAATATAATATACATCTCCAAACTCTCCTGCCTCATACATTCTCTTCATTTCCATTGGTGCTGTATTGTAACGCCATTGTGTACCACTTGTAAGTTTCTTTCCTGCTTTTTTCTGTGCTTCCAACATTTTCTGTGCATCTGCATAAGTACAAGCAAGTGGTTTTTCACAATACACATCTTTTCCATGTTCAAATGCACATAATGTCATCTCACAATGAAGTGGATTTGGAGTACATACATGTACAACATCAATGTCCTCCGCTGCACACATCTCTTTGTAATCCGTGTAAACCTTTGCAGAAAGTCCAAAATCTTTGTTTGCTTTCTCGCATCTTTCTGGAATAATATCACATAATGCAACAATTTCTACTTCATCCAGATGTTTTGTAAGCTGTGTCAAATGTTTTGTTGTTCCGATTTCACCAATACCGATAATACCAATTCTTTTTTTAGCCATTTTTTTATCCTCCTAAATTTATTTTTATTATTCTTTTACTTACTCCGGCAATACTGTGCAGGAAGCTTTCACTTTTTCTTCTCGATTCTCGAATGTAAAGAATTCCAAACAGAAGTTTCCATCATATCCTAATTCTTTGATTGTATTTAAAATAAATCGATAATCTAACTCACCTACTGTAAGTTCAGCTCTCATCGGAGCCCCGGCTCCATGAATATCTCCAATCCATTTCAGATTATTTTTCACTGTCTCTGTAATTTTTCCTTCAATATTCTGGAAATGGAAAATATCATAAAGAAGTTTTACATGCTCACTTCCTACACTTTCAATCAGACCAAATGCCTGCTTTGAACTTGTAAAGAACCCATCTGTCAAAGGTTCAACAAGAACAGTAACACCTTCTTTTTCTGCAATTGGTGCAAGTTTCTTTAACGCATCTTCCATTGCTTTGAGCACTTCCTGCTCTGAAAGATTTTTTGCATAGTCCGCTGCATTCAAAATCAACTTATCGCATCCTATCTGTTTCGCCTTTGGAACACTCTCTTTAAACAAAGCTACCAGTTCCTCTGTCTTTTCCGGATTTCCTAACAATGGTGCTCCTGCTGAAACGCATGCACGAATTTCTATTCCAAGCTCCTTGCTAGCTTCTGCAATACGTGCAAGATCTCTTCCTTCCAGATCAAACATTTCTATTCCTGTCAGACCATTTTCTTTTGCCAGTTTCATCGCTGCGATGATTCCATCTGTGTCCGGCCAAACTGGACCTTTTTCACCAACTCCGACAAACATAATATCGGCACATAAACTATATTTCATTTTGTTTCTCCTTTCTCTTTCTTTGTCATTTCGTACTTTTATTCTAACAAAACAACTTCACTTAAGCGTTCCTCCTTAGCAACACTTTTTCCAGAAGAAGAATAATGTTTCAAATTTGAAACCAATGTTTTGTATAAAGAAAAAAGATTGGTTTCACAAATTGAAACCAATCTTTTTAATCAATATATTTCATTCTATATATCTCATTTAACATAAAGAAGTACATTTGAAATGTCAGCACTCCTTCTACGACATTTCCCTCTTTGCTCGAAAACAATATCTGATCAAAATATATCTGATACCTTGATTTTCCAGCCATACTTCCATATACCCTAGCCTTCTGCCTTTTTATGTTTTCAAATACCTGTGTCATATCCATCGTTTCCAAGTGATCGATCATATTCGTAAATACAATGGAATGTTCATCAAGCGTCAGACTGTCTTCCAGCATATCCGGAAATAAACAATAATATCCTGTCTGTTTTCCATCCATGGATAAATTTTGCTGTAACGCTAATATCGAACTGTCTTTATATGGCGTATAGAATACAATCTTATTTGCTTCTGCCATCTCATCCACGATGGACTCCATTTCATCCATATTCATCTCAGTATCCATTAGTTGATATGTCTGCATAACCTGACTCATGAATTTTTCTTTGATTTCCTGTGGCGTTTCTCCTTCATTCTTAGGTAAAATACGATTGTAATAAGTATATTGTTTTACCGCTCTTTTTAACTCATGATGGAATTCTGAGAAATTGCTGTACCCCATCTTCTGAACCATCCTCCAGATTGTAGTTCTGGAAGAGTTCGTCAGCTCCGCAATCTCGTATATCGTTCCATTCGCAGCTTCTTCCATATTCTCCAAAATTCCCTTACAGACATTTCGATATGTGCTGTCAAATGACAAATGATTATATAATTCTGTCAAATTCTGAAGTACATTCATAGTTTTCTTCCCCCTAAATCTGTGTTCTATAATACTCCAGATCCGCCTTCAGGCAATCCAGTCTTCTTCCTTCTCCTGGTGTATACTCACGTTCTACGATATATGCCTGACATCCGTGTTTGTCCGCCACTTCTTTCAGTGCTTTCCAGTCTACCAGACCGTCTCCTGCCGGACAGTTGATCTTCTTCTGCTCTTCCATCTGTGCTTTTTCTTCTTCTGTGAAGATTGGTGCACCATGTTCATCTTTTGGAATACTTTCAAAATCCATTGGAGGCTGTGGTCCAATTACTTTACTGCTCTCTTTAACATGGATCAATTTGATTCGTCCACTGTATGTCTGTACCAGTTCAATTGGATCAAATCCAGCTGCTGCACACCATCCGGCATCCAATTCAAAACTTACATAATCCGGATTTGTCTCTTCCATTAATACATCGATCACACGTTTGTCACCACATGGCACAAATTCCTGTGTATGGTTATGATATGTCAATGTCAGTCCATGTTCAGCACACACTTTACCAATTCGATTCAATGTGTTTGCAAATGTATGCACTGCTTCATCATCTATCATACATTCCATTCCGATTCCGATGAATTTCATTTCCAGACTTTCAGCCAGTGGAATCAATGATTCTACCATATCTGTTTTTGGAGCATGCATTGATACCGGTTCCAGATGTAACTCTGTAAGCAAAGCTTTGAGTTCTTCTGCTGGAATTTCAAAATTCGGTCCGAATAATTCCACTCCATCGTACCCCATCTCTGAAGCCAGTTTTAAATTCTCTCTGCTGTCATTCATTGTTCCATCCATAAATGAATACATCTGTAAATTAATTTTTCCCATTGTTTTTTCCTCCTAATGATTTCATTTATTCCACTACATTATTTAATGTACATCTTCAATATAACTTTTTACAAACTTGTCTGTACGTCTTTTCTATACTCTTCATAATATTTTTCTGCTTCAGCCACCTCCATTTTCATTCCTTCACATAATTGCTGAATTGTCTCTTCCTTACTAAGATGACACTTTTCAGCCAAACGTAAAACAATGTTTATCCCATCTTTTCGTCCTCGCTCCATTGCTCTTTCTTCTATTCCTTCACTCAAATTACACATCGTCTTCACATCCTCCTCTATTGACTCTTCCATTGCTATATGATATTCATTTTCAAGTATATCCAATTTTTCAGCTGCTTTTAACTTTTCTGACAGCAATGCCCCTAGTAATCGATGTAACTCATGACTTTCGTCTTTCCTTGATAAATTTTCAGCCACACCAATCATAATTATATTTAATAATTCTATTTCACCTTTCCATTTATGATTCCCCATAATTGTATCATTTGTCAGATGAATATGATTCATGCTATCTTCTTCCATATTCATGCACACCCAAATTGAATACACTTTTTTTATATTATTATAATTGCTTCCTTTAAAATCGCGATTCTTCTGCGACGATATCATTCGGCTGATATAGAAAATTGCTCGATTTAAAATATTATAATCTGTAGGATCTGTCTTTTGTGCTTCGATGTTTATGATAATCTGCGAAATTCTTCTATCGCCTTTGTTAAAATATGAGCAAGTATAATTTTATGCCCTAACAGTTTTTTAACACACTCGTCATACTGTGCTTTAACGTCTATCGATAATACAGCATTTTTCAACTCAATATTCATTTGTTTCCTCCTTCTTCGCAGAAGGAACTATCTCTTCGTCCAATTTCTTTCAGTCCTCTCCTGCTTTTTACATTTGTTTTGGTGTTAAAGCATAGATTTCTGAAATGTGATGAGAATGTAGATAGTGCAACGCACCTTAGATTCATTAAGAAACATGCTTTTTTATACTTTAGCATATATAGAATGTTGATTGCAATACTCGAAATCAAAAAGATGCTATCTCCTAAGTAAAAAGAAATCTCTTGTAGAAACACCGTCCCACAAGAGATTCCTTTCTATAAAATATTTACTTTTTACTCAGCTTTTGTCATTGCTGCAATCTTAGCTTCATTTGCTTTTGCTTTCTCTTTTGTCATTCCGACACACATTATATGCTTGACACCAGCCACTCATCGGATCTGTTTCCATACCACTTTCATCATCAAAAACCATTACTTTCTTATCTCTCAACTCATATGGTTTCCATGGTAGTTTTTCTGTGGATGGATTTCCTGTTTTAATAAAATTTCCCCAGGCTTCCATCATTTGCAGCGAAATTTGTTCGCAACAAGGATAACGAACAATTCCAAATTGAAGCGGTAAATCAAATGTATGCCAGGAATATCTATATTGCTCATTCACATTCGATGGCGCATCAAATCTGTTTAAATATACAAATGTAGGTGCACAACTTTCATCTAATCTTTCAAGAATATGCTGTTGAACTCCCACACAGAAAAAAGGAATTACAGATGATACTTTCCAAAAGAGGTGCTCATCATCATCGTGCTTCGGATTATGCTCTCTTGCATATTTAATAATTCGTTTCATTCTTTCTTTATTATCATTCCATCCAACAGGAATCATTGGTGAAAGATTTTCCGAATTCAACAATGCTTCTTCTAATGTTTGATTTTCCATACAGATATCTTTCCAGTCAATTGCACATTCATCCTCTGAACACCCGATTAATAATTCAACTGAGCGATCATACTCATTCGTCACAAAACCTTTTTCATTACCATACTTTAAGTAATTTCCATCTATCACCGGGGATAGTTCCATCATATATGGCAATGCTACTTTTATAAATTCTTCTTTGGATATTTCCTGAAGCTTTTCTGGATGATTCTCATCTATATTTAAATCTTTTAATATCTTTCTTGCCGTCTTTGTCGCATCTATCGGATCTCGCATAAAACTTGCTTCCCCTCTCTCGACACTTGATTTCAAGAAATTCTCTGATCCACTTTCAATAATCGCTCTTTTAAATAGTCCTTTTGCTTCCGGCATACTTAACAAGCATCTTACTTTCGCAGCTCCACCAGATTCCCCCATAATCGTAACCTGATCCGGATCACCACCAAAAACACCAATATTATCTTTTACCCATTTCAGTGCTAAGACTAAATCCAATATTCCTGCTACTCCAGATCCTTTATATTTCGGGAAAATCTGTTCAAGATAAAGGTAACCAAATACACTTAGACGATGATTTACGCCTACGACAACAATATCCTGACCTTCTACGAGTCGATCTGCTCCAAGGACAATCGATCCATTTCCACCGCCGAATCCACCACCATGGAAATAAACTACAACTGCATGTTTTTTATTACTATTTCTAGGTGCAACCACATTCAGGCAAAGACAATTCTCGCTCTGCTGTTCTTCTGATGCTCCAAATTTCTCCGGATGCCCACCATTAAAATACTCCATCTTGTTTACGCCACCCCATGGCTGAACAGCATAATATCCATTTTTTGTACAATCTTTCACCCCTTCCCAATTTTTTACTGGTCGTGGCGGAAGAAATCTCCATTCGCCATCACATACATCTCCATATGGTATTCCTTTAAAAAGCACTATATTGTTTCTGACTTCACCTCGAAGTTTTCCATTTTCAATTTCTACAATTTGATCCATACATTCGCCTCATTTAGTTAACCTTTTCCATTTCAGCAAGTTTTACTTCATTTTCTTTTGCTTTCTTATTTGTCATCGTGATACATAAGAAACAAATTCCTGAAATCACATAAAATGCTGCAGGTGCAAAGTTAATTACTTTATTCATATTAGAAAGTACCTGTGCACTCATATCTGTACTATTTGCCACATATCCTACTGCACTCAATGCTAAAATACCGATTGAACCACCAATTGCATTTCCTAATTTTGTAGAGAATGAAATGCAAGATACAATGACTCCATCTGAACGCACACCTGTTCTAATCCAGTTATCATCGATAATTTCCGCACTTAATGTAGAACTTGTAATCGGCGCAAAGTTTAATGCTCCAAATAAAAATCCTGACAGCACTACCATATCAGTCATTCCATTTTCTCCAATTATGTAAGCAAATATACAACATAAAATCTGACCCAGACATCCAAGTACGCCAACATATTTCTTACTGATGTTGTTCAAAAGAGCCGGCGCATAAAAGTTTACAGCCAAAATTCCCGCTGCCATTGCTGTTGCAAATCCTGCGATTAAAGCTGGATTTTTCATGATGTAAATAAAATAGTATGCCATAATACCAATTCTTCCAAACATACCTGTCAAAAATGCAATCATTGCCAGAACTAAAAACAATGCATTTCTATCTGACAATGTATATTTAAACGAATATACAAGTTCCTTCATTGTCTGTCCGATTGTCTTTTTATCGCTTTCCTGTGCCCCGATAATTTCTTTTGTTGATGCGAAACATACTAAAAAGCATGGAATACTAACAATAGAAAATACTAATGCTGACATAAAATATCCACGTGCTGATGCAGCAGATCCATTACCAAATTTTAAAATCATTGGCATTGTTACTGCGCTCATAATCATTCCAATCAATCCAGATCCAATCCCCTTAAACGCATTCAGTGATACTCTTTCTTTATTGGAAGTTGTCATAACATTTGCAACACACTGTGTAGAAATAGCTACTGCTGTATATGCCATTCCACAACCGATATAAGTAAATCCACACCAGATTGCTTTCCAGCCATTTGGAATATCCAGATTTAAAAATATCAGACAGTTAAACAATGCCAAAACCGGTGTTCCCCATAAAATGTATGGGCGGAATCTTCCCCACTTTGTGTGTGTCTTCTCCGCAATAGCACCAAACATAGGATCGTTGATTGCATCCCAAATACGGGCAATCAGCATAATCGCTGATATCACTACTGGTGTTAATCCTACGACATCAGTATAAAACACTGTCAAATAAGAACTGATCAGCGCCCATGAACATTGACATCCAACTTCTCCAAAACTATATCCAACTTTTCTCCAGATGGATAGTTTTTTTTCTCCGCTTTCCTTTTGATTCATTTTTTCTTCTCCTTTCAATTAAAAACGCTCTTGTTTCTTATCAAAATCATCTTACCAATAATCCTTTATATTTTCACTTTTCCACCGAACTTTCTACTATTGCTTTTATGACTTAAATCCATTTTTTACTATATTTTGTATTCTTACGTCATTTTTTTCTATTCTTTTTCAACTTTTCAGTTATAACCTGCCACAGATCGTTCCTTTTGAATGCTATAGCACTAAAGAAAAATGTAGCATGTTCTACTCATGCTACATTTTCACAAAAATTCTATTTCTATTATGAAATTTTTTGAATACGGATAAATGCTATTTCATTAGCCATTAATCTTATTCCCAGACTTATTGTATTTTTTTCTGTTTTTTTTGTATATATCTCTAACCTGGGTTCACAAACTCTTCGAAAATATTTCATGTCTTCTCTGGAAAGCCTTTTTTCGTAATTTAATTCTCTCCAAATAAACATTGCATTCCCATTCTTTTCATTGATTCGATACACTTTTACCTGATATTCCCCTTCACTCATATCTTTCAGTTTAAACGCCAATTCCAGTTCATCGTGCTCATTGAAATATATCCATAAGTATTCTTTTTCTAATTTATCTTCATCTGCTAAGTAATAATTTTCTCCCAATTTTTTCTGATTATGACAGACAATCCCATATGAATCATGTTGATCGGTTGTCACCAAATAATTTTCTCCATGGCCAATATAATACGGATACAAACGATTCAGAAATTCAAATGCATGTCCAGATGGTTTCCAAATTCCATCTTTTGATAAAATTCCGGTTCCTCCAAATAATAACTCATTCGAGTCATAATCCTGCTGGGTTCTGTCTGTTACTACAAAATGTGCAATATCATCGACTTTCCCATAAATATTCAAGATATTTTTTATAATATAGGCCCCACTAAAGCAACAATCATTTAAATAATTTCTGAAAGATGCTGTAAAGTTCCATTCGCTGATAAATACTTTAATATCATCCATTCCACGCTTTGCAAGCAACTCTTTTAACTGTATAACCTTATGTAAAACATACTCATTATCTCTGCTTCTATTTAATGTTCTTTCTTCATAAGGGTAAATATACACAGAGATAAAGTCCGGACGACATTTTGATTCATTCCATTTTTTCAAAAATTTTTCTCGCCGATTCTCATCGGAATCTAATCGTAATCCCGAACCTCCCACTAACATTCCAGCACTATATTTTTTCACAATATTGTAAATCATAGCGAATCGAGTTAAATATATTTCAAAGGACTCAGACTTTGTTTCATTTTCATCACACTCAATTTCCATTCTCCAGGTTTCCACTTCACTTCTTTCATATCGAAAAATCAAGTGCTGCATAAATGCCTCTAAAAATCGTTCTATTTTACTCAAATCTGAATTTATAACATTTATATTTTCTGTTTCATCATGTCCCGAAATATTTTTCAAATTATAATGCATTCTGTTTGATTTCATATCGAACTCTATATGCGGCTTCAATCCCAGACTAATCAAGAAATCAAACACCAAATCGATTCTTACAAAGTTATAATTTTCACTTATATCATCCAAATCAATCAGAAGCTTTGATGATAAAATATCCCAGATACGAATATATTGAAATCCAAACGCTTGTTTTAAAAAAGTAACATGTTCTTGCACTTCTGAACGTAACAGTTCCGATGCGGCACCAACATTAATCGTATTTCCCCAAAAATTCTTTATTTTTTCACTTTCTATTACCGAATATTCTATCTCTACTCCGTTTGGAGCTCTTAATTTTTCTGATGGTATATCTTCTACCTCAAAATATTTTTTCAATCGTTTCTCTATTTCCGGGTTTTGTTGTTCTTCCTTTTTTTTCCTTTTTTCTTTTTGATTTTCTGCTCTTTTTCTCATTTCAAAAGGAGTTTCACCATACTTTTTTTTGAACGCTTTATTAAATATCGATACAGTCGCAAATCCATTATCTGTGGCAATCTTCGTAATTGGTGTATTCGTATATAAGAGTTCATCAACCGAATGAAACAAACGTATATTGGTCAAATATTCTATAAAATTCATACCATAATTTTGTTTAAAAAATCTTGAAAGATAACCATTCGATAAATACAATTTGTCCGCAATATCTTTCAGGCTGATTGGCTGATTATAATTCTCCTGAATATAATTGTTGATTTGCACAATTCGATTTTCAAATTTATCTTTATTTTCCACAGTCTCCTGTACATCGAAATACATGAACAAAGCTTCCATCACTCTTGCGCTTAATGCAAGATGTCCAAAGTTCATTGTGTCTCCATACGTCTCAAGATAATGTTTCAAAAGTATACGCAAAAACTTTCTTAATTCATTATAATGATCACCAACATCTTTTGTAGAATCACACTCAAAATTCACATTGATGCTCCGGGACATCTCACTGGCCCACGAATAGGAAACCATAAGCTGCATATAAAGAATATCTTTTGAACCACGTAATTGATGTTTCTCATTCGTATTTATGAGCAACACATCATTCTCTTTCATATGTGATATCGTTTCTTCTTTATTGACCTCCATAAAACCTTCCAACACATATAACAATTCAATTTCCGGATGTTGCTCTTCCTTTTCATCCATTTCATTTAAAACACGTAACTTGAATCTATCTTGCTTCATATTCTCCCTCTATCTATAAAACGTTCTAAAGTATTATAGTTATAACTGCAAAACTTTTAACTGATACATTTTTACAACTATCTAATCTATAATTTCTATAGTAACATAAATAAAATCTGCTTTCCACTTAAGTCAAAAAATCCCCTGTGGAACACCCATTCCACAAGAGATTCTTTCCTATAATTTACTCATTTTTATTCAGCTTTTGCTGTCATTGCTGCAATCTTAGCTTCATTTGCTTTTGCTTTCTCTTTTGTCATTCCGACACATGCAAAGAAAATTGCTGCTACAATGAAGAATGCTGCCGGAGCAAAGTTGATTACTCTATCCATGTTTGTCAATACAGTTGCACTTAAGTTCTGTGAATTTGCCACATATCCAACTGCACTAAGCGCAAGTACTCCAATCGAACCGCCGACCGCATTACCCATCTTTGTAGAGAATGAGATACAAGATACGATTACACCATCAGAACGTACTCCTGTTCTGAGCCAGTTATCATCGATAATCTCAGCACTCAATGTAAAGCATGTGATTGATACTACGTTTGTTACTCCATAAAGGAATCCTGATAATACAACCATACTTGTCAACTGGTTTTCTCCAATGATATAGAAGAATACACAACACAATGCCTGTGCGATACATCCAAGTGCGCCTACATATTTCTTACTGATACGGTTTAGCAAAAATGGTGCATAGAAGTTTACTACAAGCATACCTGCTGACATTGCTGTTGCAAATCCGGCAATCAGAGCAGGATTTTTCATAATATAAATGAAATAGTATGCCATGATACCGATTCTTCCAAATAGTCCTGTAAGGAATGTAAACATTGCCAGAATCAAGAATAATGCGTTTTTATCAGATAATGTATATTTGAAAGAATATCCAAGTTCTTTCATTGTCTGTCCGATAGATTTTTTATCAGATTCGTTTGCTCCGATAATCTCTTTTGTTGATGCAAAACATACCCAGAAACATGGGATACATACAATCGAGAATACCAATGCTGCCATGAAATATCCGCGTCCTGAAGCTGCTGATCCGTTACCGAATTTCAGGATCATTGGCATTGTAACTGCACTGATGACCATCTGAATCAATCCAGAACCGATTCCTTTGAATGCATTCAAAGATACACGTTCTTCATTAGAAGCTGTCATTACGTTTGCTACACACTGTGTAGAGATGTTAACTGCTGTGTAAGCCATTCCACATCCGATATATGTAACTCCACACCAGATTGCTTTCCAACCATTTGGAATATCCAGATTTAAGAATGTCAGACAGTTAAATAATGCAAGGATTGGAGCTCCCCATAAAATATATGGACGGAAACGTCCCCATTTTGACTTTGTTTTCTCTGCAATTGCTCCGAACATCGGGTCATTTACTGCATCCCAGATACGTGCAATCAACATAATTGCTGAAATAATTACCGGTGTTAATCCTACTACATCTGTATAGTATACTGTCAGATAAGAACTAATCAATGTCCAGGAACACTGAGATCCAATCTCACCGAAACTATATCCAATTTTAGTCCAGATAGACAGCTTATTTACTGCTGCAGCACTTGATTGTACTGGCGTGTTTGTGTTTTCACTCATTTTCTCTTCTCCCTTCAGCTAAAACATTTCTGTTCTCTTGTTGATACTATCTTATCAATCTTAAACTTCTATTGCTTAGCTTAAAGTGACCCTTTTTGTTACTCTTATAACCTGATTTTATTATCATTATAATGATGATTTCCTCATAAGTCATCAATCGCTATGCATATTTTGACCTCTTGTTTTCAGAGGCAATTAGGGACGGAGTTTGTGGCTTTTTTTGTAAGCAAAAAAAGCCACAAACTCCGTCCCTAATTGCCTCAGGAGATTTTACGAATCC
>OGZF01000973.1_pt1 | contig 21194 bp, 19 predicted proteins | sample 1576771 | NCBI WGS metagenome assembly OGZF01 (sample SAMEA3541536, study PRJEB24748) | human gut metagenome | biome: human gut; feature: human-associated habitat; material: faeces | place: China | collected 2012
CTGTCCTTTAGCCATAACTCTGTTGCCTTGTATGCTCTGACAGCATCCTCATGTGTTGCGCAGAAAATTTTAAAATCATCTGCGTACCGAACTGCATGCATCTCTTTTAGTCTGCTCCGGCGCAGAGCCCTGTAGGCGTGGCTCTTAATCTCTGTTCCCTGCACATTGCTCCTTGTTTTGAATTTTGTCTTTGTTGGCATCTGCTCCCACTGGGAAGCAATCCACCAATCCAGTTCATTCAATACGATGTTTGCAAGCAATGGCGACAAAATACCGCCTTGCGGGGTACCCCGTGCGGGATATGTTTTCTCTCCATTTGGCAGAACAACAGGTGCTTTCAGCATCTCTTTTATAATGCATAACAGCTTTTTGTCCCGGATTCCCAATGCCCATATCTGACGAATCAGCTTTGTATGGCTGATATTATCAAAGAAGCCTTTAATATCGAGGTCAACCACATGGTACAGATGCTGTACCTGTATCAGCCTCATGCATTGCGCAATAGCAGTCTCAGCGGAACGGTTCGGGCGGAACCCGTTGGAGTTCTCACTGAATTTTGCTTCACATATCGGCTCCATGACCTGCAAAATACATTGCTGTACGATCCGATCTACGATAGTTGGAATTCCCAGAGGTCTGGTCTTTCCATTGGGCTTTGGTATATCCACTCGCCTTACGGGTCGTGGATGATAATTACTGAATTGTTTCCGTATGAGACGGACGTATTCTTCCTCGCTTAACTTTGCAAGGTCGGCTATCGTCCTTTTATCCACTCCCGAAGTATCACTTCCTGTATTCTTCTTTATCGTTCTGTATGCAAGCTTGATATTTTCTTCACTCTCGATGATTTCCATCAGATGGTTGAAGGTTTTATCTTTCTTACTTTCTGCATACAGCCTGTCAAAAGTACCTTCCATGTCGTAATACTCTGAGTTGCGGATTTTTCTCTGTTTACTTTTCCTTTCTTGCTGCCCCGAAGTCAACACAGGCATCCTCTCCCTTCGGTTTGGATTTTCTTTGTCATACTCGAAGCTGTGTTTGTTGTGTTTTCATTTTCTTTGCTGAATTCGACTTGTGGCTATCCCTCCACCGCTTACTTATTCACGGCTTCACAGGTACTGTGCCACTACTCTCACTGGAATAAAGAATGGTTATTGCCCTCTCGCGAAGGTATTCCCATCCACCACATCACTGGCTTGCAACCGCCTCCGTGTTCCCAGCTTTCCACGTTCCGATATTCCTATCATTGGATATCTTTAGGTTCTTCCTCTAAGCCTGTATCTGGTCATGCATAACCGCACCGCCTGTAACGATGCATGGACTTTCATAACAACCAATTTTACTCGCCCACAGATACCACCATGAAAGGTGTACTGCCTTTCGACAGCATCAACGTTTAGACTCGTACATTCAGAATTTCGTCAGTATTTTCATACATTCTCACCATGGATATCCGACCCCCGGCATATAGGCAACACCATCCACCTCTGGACAGCTTTCGTGTCTGGTCTGAAAACCAGTCTTACGGTTGCTCTCTGCCGACTTCACCGAGCTCTATAAACTTTTGGAGAGAGCCGTTGCATGCTCCCCGCCATTCGGAGTATTAGGGTGGCGCTTCGGGACGTTACCCCCTCATTTCACCCATCGGAATATCAGTTCTCCAAAGTTTCGGGCTACAATTGCCCTTCGACTTTGTGCGCAAGCTTTTCACTTACGAACGTGTCGCACGATTGTCGTTGCCGTAGCCCTCCAAGAGGTTGATAACGCCCCAGATACTAAGACCTGCGCCAAGCGCGATTACCAAAGTCTGTAAAACGTCGATTGCAGAATTGAAAAATGCCATAAATTGTCCTCACTTTCTGCCGCGTTGCGGCTGTAAAAATATGAATTGTCTGATTTTGGGTATGAAAAAAGCCGTCTGTGTCTGATAGGCGGCTGTCCCCGCGTCGCTTCCTTGCTGCTTCGCGACGGTATTCAGTTGTCATTGCCCGCGGCTTCCTGCCACGCCTGCCCCATGAGTAGGTGCGCGTACCATGTAGCCTGTGTTGATATTTCTGATAATTTCCTCCTTTCGGCGTGTCTATGGGTTATTCTAAATCGGCTGCGTCCAGTTCGTAGTAGTCAAATACTTCGTCCGGCTTCACAATAGCGGGGCGGCGTTTGATATGCTTCTCCATGTCAAAAGCGTTTTTCGGGTCAGCGTCAGAAAGGTATCTGTAATTGGGGTGCTTCGTTATATCGAATTTGTCCGAAAAGAACGGGCGCACACCGCGTAGCTGCAAGATACATTTCCCACCGTCCATAACAGCGATTTCGTCCTGTGTCATCAGCTCTTTTCCTAATTTCTGATAGTTCAGCCCGTAGGATTTCTGATTGCTGCGGGTTTCGGAAGTGTTGAAGCTGTCAATGGTTTCCTTTCCCAAAAGCTCTGACATTTCCTTTAGCGTGGTTTTCTCCTTGCCGCCCAAGAACAGGGTCGTATCGCAGTTACCGACTATGGTATCGGCATTGTCCTTGTAAATCGCCTTTAGCTGTGACTGCGACTGCAAAATAATAGAAGCCGATATTTCACGGCTTCGTATGGTGGCAATGAGCTTTTCAAATTTTGGTATCTGCCCGATATTTGCAAACTCGTCAAGCAGACAGCGCACATGAACGGGAAGCCTGCCGCCGTACACATCATCAGCCTTATCACACAAGAGGTTGAAAAGCTGCGTGTAGAGGATAGACACAACAAAGTTGAACGTATCGTCCGTATCAGAAATGATAACGAACAGTGCCGTTTTGCGGTCGCCTATGGTGTCAAGCTCCATTTCGTCGGTTTCCATTAGTTCGCGCAGTTCCCGTATGTCAAACGGGGCAAGCCGCGCACCGCAGGAAATGAGAATAGAGCTTCGGGTCTTTCCTGCGGACAGCAGAAATTTCTTATACTGGCGTACTGCAAAATGCTCCGGGTCTTTTTCCTCCAAGCGTTCAAACATAAGGTCAACTGGGCTTTGAAATTCCGGGTCGTCCTCACGGGCTTCCGACGCATTTATCATTTCAAGCAACGTCGTGAAATTCTTTTCGGCTTCCGGGGCTTCATACCAGATATAGCCGATAAGGGCACAGTAAAAAAGCCGTTCCGACTTCACCCAGAAATCCTCCCCGGATTTTTCCCCGTCGCCTTTGGTGTTGGCGATAATGGTATTTACCAGTTTCAAAATATCCTTTTCGCTGCGGAGATAGGCAAAGGGATTGTAGCGCATGGATTTCTTGAAGTTAATCGTGTTCAGCACCTTTATCCTGTACCCGCCACGCTGCAAGAGCTTTCCACACTCCACAAGCACCGTTCCTTTCGGGTCGGTCACAACATAGCTGCTGTGCATTTGCATAAGGTTGGGCTTGACGAAAAAACGGGTCTTTCCGCTGCCGCTTCCTCCAATCACAAGGATATTTTTGTTTCTTGCATACTTTGGCTGCTTCGGTCGGCTGCTCATCATCAGCCGTTCCGTCTGTGTCAGCAATACGTTGTTTGCAAATACCGGGGCAATGTAGGGCTTTATATCCTCGGCGTTGCCCCAACGGGCAGAGCCATATTCTACGCCCTTACGGTATTTCTTTGCGTTCTTGCCTTTGGTGTAGACAATCAGCCGGATAAGGATAGCTCCGGCAATGCCTATCAGCATATCCACCGGGGAAAAGCTCGGCAGGGGCGACGCAAAAGCAGAAGTAAAGCCGTTCCCGATACATAAGAGCTTGCCGGAAAGGTCTGCGCCGGGGGCAAGCCGTACCGCCTGTGCTGCTTTGTCAAAGAGATACACAAAGAGGATATAGGGCAGATTTGGGATAATCCATTTTTTCAGATTTTGGTTGTTCATCGTTCACGCCCCCTGTCTTTGTTTTTGACCTGTTCCCGCTGCACGTTCAGTGCTGCCGCCTTTTGCCTAAAATCAGACAGCAGCTTTCGGATAGAGGGCTTTTTGTCCTGTGTCAGCTTCTTTGCGGAAAATTCTTGAAAAGCTGCAGTCAGCACGTCCGCGTCCCGTCCTTTGAAAAACACAAGATAGCGGGGCGGGGTTTCCGTTGTGTCCTTTTTCAGCGCAAAGTCGATATGATACTTTTTCGCGGTGCTTTCAAAGGCTTTGATATTTTCCCCTGTGATTTCAATGTTGGAAACGCCTGCGTTCTGCTTCATAAGCTGCTTTAGCGTCTGCTTGCCGTGGGGTGGGCGGTCTGCCTGCTTTTTCATCTGTGAAAGCAGCTTTTTCATAGCCTGTTGCAGCATTTCAGCGGTCAGCTTCCCGGTCTTGATGTAAAGGGCTACGGTTTTCTCGTTTACCTGTTCCTGCATTTCTTCCTCCTTTCATGGGATAGTCGTTTCGGGCAGTCTGCCGCATTAAATCCTTACCCGCAAGCCGTTCAAGTCCTCGGCGCGGATACCTACCAGATACCAGTTTTCGCCGTACTCGATATGGGTCGGCTTCCATTTGCCGCCCGCAAATACTTCCATGCACTCACCGCAATGCAGACCGCCGTAGTAGTCGGCAAGGTCAAAGCGAATGTCGTAACGGTCGGTCTGCTCGTCAAAAATCAAAGCTCCTGTTTTCTGTGCCATGTGGTAATCCTCCTTTAGATTTTGCCGCTTGCCATATCATGCGACACAAGTGACGTATAGTAATTGCCGATAGTGGACGGAGCATTGAACAACGCCGCCTTTAGATACTGCTTGATATTGCGGATTTTGGTTGTGTTCTCCTGCATACAGTCAAGGACAAAGCGGATATGTTCGCTGTCAAGTTTCATAAATTTGCTTTTTACAAACTCTGCCGGGTAGTCGTCCCCGGCAATACGGATTGTCTTTCTTCTGGTGCAGACCGTTTCAAGGATAAGGTCAACAATTTCGTCCAACCTGTCCCTGTCAGCCATATCCTGTATGAGAATGTCATAGTCGATATTGTCCTTGATAATTTCCTCATACACGCGGTATGCGTCATTCCTTTCCATTCGTTTCTTTTCCGGCGGCTCTGCCGCACCCTCACTGTAAGGCAGGGGATTTAGGGAATGGATAGGAATGGAATGGGTACTTGATAAATCCGTATTTGATTTTTCTTTGTTTGGTAAGTTAGTCTTTGATATATCTTTATTTAATTGCGTTGGATTTTCCGACGTCGGATTACCCGGTATCGGATTTTCCAATATCGGTTTTTCCGGTGTTGGATTTTCCAATCCCGGTGAATGGCTTCCGGGTGACTGCGGCTGCTCATAAATGGTGTATTCAATCGCTGTCATTTTTCCTTTCTCGTCGCGTCCCTGCCGCCTTGTGATATATCCTGCTTTTTCAAGCTCCCATACCGCAGTACGGATAGCGTCGATACTTTCCCGGTTGATGTAGGACAGCCCCGCAAGGGTATAATCCCAATCCTCCGGCAAGGACAGCATTTGTGATAACAGCCCCTTTGCCTTTAGGGTCAGCTCCTTGTTGCGTAGGTGGTGGTTGCTCATTACGGTATATCCCGTATTGCGCTCCACACGAAAAACAGCCATTGTTTCATCACTCCTTTGCTGCGGATTTGTTACGCAGTAGAACGGCGATTTTGCGGGTACAGGTATAAATCCTTGTCCGCGCCAGAAATGCGCCTGCAAAGCCGCTGATAGCAAGGGCTTTTACGTCCCTAATGCGTAACAGTAGGTATAAAAAAAGACGCTCAACATTGAACGTCTTATTAGGCACGATATTTTATTTTAGAAATGGCTTGTCCTATCATTTTCGACTGTATGTTGTTCTTATGCAGTCGTACCATCCGCAGCCATATCTTCATGAAGATCGGTGATAATATCTCCCTTGCTCTGGAATTCACAGGCATTAAACGGTACACCGCCTGCAGCCTGAGGCCAGATCCCGGTAGTATGGTCAATATAATAAGGACCAAAGCCCTGTTCTACCAGCTGTTCGGCTGTTAAATTCCGGGTAAGCTGGTGGACGATGGCCGCCACGATCTCCAAGTGGGCCAACTCTTCCGTGCCAATGTCTGTAAGGACTGCCTTGCACTCCTTGTATGGCATGGAATAGCGTTGGGAAAGATAACGCATGGAAGCACCCATTTCCCCGTCGGGACCTCCATACTGACTCATGATAAACATGGCCATCTTCGCATTTGGTTCTTTAATATTTACAGGAAATTCCAGTCTCTTTTCATAGATCCACATTAATAACCGCCTCCTTCCCATGGCCACGGGTCGTCTGTCCAGGACCAGTAGACTGTATCTCTGGCATTTTCAGCACGAAGGGGACCATACTGGGCTTCGTAAGCATTTCTTGCATCTGCATATGCCTGGGACATCTGTTTCAGATAAGCGATCGCCTGAGAGTCGCAGGGATGTGTATCCAGATAAAGATTTGCCTCTGTTACCGCAAAACCTGCCTGGTTGACAGCCATGAGCAGGGCATCTTTTGAAGTACCACCCATTCTGTTCATGCTGCCGTTCATACTGTTATTCATGTTTCCCATCATCTAGCTGCACCTCCCTTTATCAAAGGCCAGGTCCAGCTCTGAAAAGATGGTTCCCTGGGCTAAGCCACGCTCTGGTCCATAAGGCGTCTGCCACTGCTGCCATGGTACATAGGCCATTGCCAAAGGATAATCTTTTTCTAACATCCCCGGCATACTTCCCGGACAGAAGGCATTGCCCTCCAGCCCCGGCATGCGGTTCCAGCCGAAATTTCCGTTATTTTCCCAATTATTTCCAGTTTCCGGTATCATCTGGGGCATCCCGTCATTCATCTGGTTCCCCATCTGTGGATACCTGACTCCGCTTCCTGCCTGCATCGCCGGATCCAGACAGCTTCGTACAGACTGGTTCCGGTTACCGGATACCTTGCGGCACCGGCCGCTGCAGCCGCAGTCACTATATTTCATATCTGTATATGACTCCATATAAATCAATAGCTCCTTTTCTTTTCCCTATTAATTTATGTAGCCCGGTTAATAGCTGTTACAACGGCTGCTGTCCTTTCTTACGTTCCCTTATTCTTTCCCGCACTCCATTTTCCCTTCCCATATCTGCACACATTGTCCCTCTGTCCCATATCTTATAGTACAAACGTATCAAAGACAGCACTTACCGGTGCTTCTTTCCTTCGTTTAGCAAATGGTCAACAACTCAACAACGAAAAGGAGCGTAGATCTATGTGTTGGTTTGGATGTAATAATCGTTGGAATAATGGATGCAATGGCTGGAACAACGGCTGTGGCGGTGGATGCGGACGTTGTAATAACAACGGATGCGGTGGAAGAAATTCCTTCCGTGAAGGCTTCCGCCAGGGATACTGGCAGGGCTACAATGATGCACTGTGGAACCGCGGCGGCTGCGGCGGTGGATGCGGTGGTGGTCGTGATGGCGGCGGTTGCGGCGGTCCTGGCGGCGGTTGCGGCGGCAGTGGTTGTGGCGGTGGTCGCGATGGTGGCTGTGGCGGTCCTGATGGCGGATGCGGTGGATGCAATTAGCCCATATACTCTCATGCCTCTCCCGGTATGACCGAGCACTTTCCAGTACAGATCTGCATAGACAGGTATAAATAAGAATGTGCCTTTTTGTGTACTAGGGAGTTCCAACGGAATTTCCTAGTACATGAAAAATGGCGGCTGAGAAATTCAGCCGCCCTGCTTAAAAGCCCAGATCATTTAAGTCCAAACATTATTCCAATTATTCAATTCCTAAAAAAACCTTCATATCTTCGATCTGTCTCCTGGCATCATCACGCCCCAGCTCATAAACTTCTTTAATCTTCTTCGGGTCTGCCTCCATCCGTCCGATGGTTAAAGGAACGCTTGGCCGGATCACAAAGATTTTTCCTTCTTCTTCCCATTTTTCGATTTCATCCAGTGTATGATTATACACACTTGGACGTCTGTATACAGCTTTTACAAATTCCGGATATTTTCTGTATACAAGTTTTGTCAGACCAGTACCTTCTATTTCTTTCCGGTAGCCTTTATGACGGGTCAGAACTACAACATCCTTTGTATATCCCATTTTCGCAAAAGCCTTAACCGGGATACTGTCTGTACAGCCGCCATCCAACAGCTTCAATCCTGCTGTCTTTACGATCTTAGACACAAGGGGTAAGGAAGCGGAAGCTCTCATCCGGTCGATCTGCTCCTTCATATCTGTAATAGGAAGATACTCTGCCTTTCCAGTCTCCACATTGCTGCAGCCTACATAAAATTTTGTAGGGCTTTTCTTAAATGCCTCATAATCATATGGATCCAGCTTTTCAGGCAGTGTGTGATAGCAGAATTTCTCTCCTGCAATGTTACCAGTTAAAAGAAGGCTGCGAAAGCTCATAAACTGCCAGTTGCGGCAATACTTCATGTAATACCGGATACTTCTGCCTTTCTGTCCGGATACAAAGGAACATCCATGGATCGCACCTGCGGATACACCGATCACACCATCAAAGGTAATGCCGTTTTCCATAAACACATCCAGAACTCCTGCTGTATAAATACCTCTCATGCCGCCGCCTTCAAGCACCAGCCCTGTCTTTTTTTCTCTCATGCTTCATTCTTCCGGCTCTGAAACCGGCTCCTCTTCCTGCTTTGTCTCTTCTTCTGTCGTATTTTCAGTCATTTCACCTGACTCTTCCACCAAGTCTTCTTTCTGGTCTTTTACCGGCTCTTCTGCAGCCTCTTCCGGGACAAAATCATCCTCAGTTACAACATCTGCATTATCTTTCTCTGCTGTCTCCTCTTCCTGATGAAGAGCTGCTCCACATTTGCTGCAGAAAGCGTCCCCTTTTCTTACCAGTGCATTACAGCAGGGGCATTTTTCTGTATTATCCAGCTGTTTTAACTTTTCTTCCAGTTCTGCAATGTGCTCCATTGCGTTTTCGATCTCAGGGAAGAACATTTTGTACTCATCCTCAGACTCGTCTCTGTGATTTTTAAAATACACAGCACCAATAGCTGCATACAGCTCATTGATCTTCTGTTTTTCTCCGCGGATCTCAGCTTTTAACTGAAAGATCTCAGCTGTATCTTTCGCCTTTTTTGCAGCTTCTTTTCCGTAACCTGCAAGATTTTTACTGATCTGATCTAAAAATGCCATATGGATCATCCTCCTTATGTTTGATGCACTTACCAGTGTCCTGTACATATCATGTACTTATCCTCATATTATAGGCTTTTTCTTATAAAAATGTCAACGTCCAGACCATGCTTGTGAACCCATTGCTGCTATGGTAAAATGATATTAAAATAAAATTTAAAACAAATTTTGGAAAACATTATCTACAGGAGGAGAAACATGGCAGACTATATCATGGCACTGGATGCGGGGACTACCAGCAGCCGCTGTATCCTGTTTAATAAAAAAGGGGAGATCTGCAGCCTTGCCCAGAAAGAATTTACCCAGTATTTTCCAAAACCCGGCTGGGTGGAACATGATGCAAATGAGATCTGGTCCACCCAGTTAGGCGTTGCTGTGGAAGCAATGTCAAAAATCAGCGCGTCAGCAGCAGACATTGCCGCCATCGGCATTACCAATCAGCGAGAGACCACGATCGTATGGGACAGGCATACAGGAGAACCCATATTCCACGCGATTGTATGGCAGTGCCGCAGGACCTCTGATTATTGTGACTCTCTGAAAGCCAAAGGCCTTACAGATACTTTCCGCCAAAAAACCGGCCTTGTGATCGATGCCTATTTTTCCGGCACCAAGTTAAAATGGATCCTGGATCATGTAGAAGGCGCCAGAGAACGGGCCCAAAAAGGGGAACTTCTCTTTGGAACGGTGGAAACATGGCTGATCTGGAAGCTGACAAAGGGCCGTATCCATGTGACCGACTATTCCAATGCCTCCCGCACCATGCTTTTTAATATCAACTCTCTGCAGTGGGATGAGGACATCTTAAAAGAATTAAATATCCCAAAATGTATGCTGCCAAAAGTTATGCCATCCAGCTGCGTTTACGGAGAAACAGACTCCCAGTTCTTTGGTGGTCCCATCCCGATCAGTGGTGCAGCCGGGGACCAGCAGGCCGCCTTATTCGGCCAGACCTGTTTTGAAGCGGGGGATGTGAAAAATACCTATGGCACCGGCTGCTTTATGCTGATGAATACAGGAAATGCACCTGTCTTTTCCAAAAATGGCCTGGTAACCACCATTGCCTGGGGCATGGACGGCAAAGTAACCTATGCCCTGGAAGGTTCTATTTTTGTTGCCGGAGCTGCCATCCAGTGGCTCCGTGACGAAATGCGCCTTATCGACTCTGCTGCTGACTCCGAATACATGGCAACCAAAGTTCCTGATACGAACGGCTGCTATGTAGTTCCCGCCTTTACCGGTCTGGGCGCGCCTCACTGGGATCAGTATGCCAGGGGAACCATCACCGGCATCACCAGAGGTGTAAATAAATACCACATCATCCGTGCCACCTTGGATTCCCTTTGCTACCAGACCAATGACGTTTTAAAGGCCATGAAAGCAGACTCCGGCATAGATCTGACCTCCTTAAAAGTAGACGGAGGTGCCAGTGCCAACAACTATCTCATGCAGACCCAGTCCGATATCTTAAATCTTACTGTAAAACGCCCCAAATGCGTGGAAACCACAGCTATGGGCGCTGCTTATCTTGCGGGACTGGCTGTGGGATACTGGAAAGATAAAGAAGAAGTTGTAAAAAACTGGGAAATTGATAAAACATTTACCCCGGACATCCCGGACGAAAAACGGGAAGAAATGATATCCGGCTGGGACCGTGCTGTAAAATGCTCCTACGGCTGGGCCAGATAACACAAAATCTTAACAGACACATGACAACAAAAAATGGCAGATATGAGAGTTCAAATCCCATATCCGCCATTTTTTATTTCATATCTTAATCCAAAACCCTTTTTATTCCTGAACCAGCTTATGCAAGCTTACCTTCCTTGCTGTGCTTTACTTCAGCTTTCTTATTAAACAGTTCCTTACCAGATGTGTATACAATGATCACACCAAGGACCATTAACAGGATGGCAATGATCAGCTGCAGTCCCTCTACCATAAATACAGCAGTTCCTGCGCCAAATGCATTTACCAGGGCAATGGTTCTTTCAACCAGTGCAGTAAAGGTTACGCAGAGCATGATGATCAGTGGTGGGAACAGAGTCTTGTTCTCTCTTCCGGTTACTTTTAAGAATACGCACAGAGTGATCAGAACCAGTGCGCTTAACAGCTGGTTTGCGCTTCCGAACAGAGGCCAGATGTTGGAATATCCAATCTTTGTTAAGATAAAGCCACATGCCAGAGTGATAACAGTTGAGAAATACTTGTTGCAGAATAACTTTCTCCAGCCTTCTGCATGTTCCATATCATCTACACTGAACAGTTCCTGGAAAGACATACGTCCGATACGTGCTACAGAGTCAAGGCTTGTAAGAGCCAGAGCAGATACACACATGGTCATAAAGCACTGTGCTACATAAACCGGGATACCAAACATTTCCAGGAAACCTGCAACACCTGCAGAGAAGATCTGGAATGGGGTTCCTGTTGCAGCAGTTCCGTCAGCAGCTGCAGCAGCACCTGCTACGCAGAGAGCCAGAACAGCTAATAAGCTTTCCAGTACCATTGCACCGTATCCAACTTTTAACATATCCTTTTCATTGGAAACGGTCTTGGAAGAGGTACCGGAGGAAACCAGGCTGTGGAAACCGGAAACAGCACCACATGCAACAGTTACAAACAGGATTGGGAACATATCTCCCATTTTTGCATTCTTAAATCCAGTATAAACCGGAAGGTTCATGGTTGGATGAGCTACTAACAGACCTACAACAGCACCGATGATCATTCCTGCAAACATGAAAGTTGTCATGTAATCACGAGGCTGCATTAAAAGCCACATTGGCATTACAGCTGCCATAAAGATATAAGCAAAGGTCAGATAAGACCAGGTATCTTTTCCGGCTACTAACGGGAAAGCCATACCGATTGCCAGTGCTGCAACGGTGCAGGCAAGTCCGGCAACTGTTTCTTTCCAACCTGTAAGATGTAAATGCTTCTGCATTACGCCAAATACCATTGCAAATACGATGAACAGCAGGGAAATGGAACCGGCTGCGCCGTTTGTCTGTGCTGCTGCGGACAGTTCTGTTACACCGTCCTTTACGGTATACGCGTTAAATGTACCTGCTACCATGTCGGCAAATGCTGCGATAACGATCAGTGTAAACAGCCAGCAGAATAATAAGAACAGCTTACGTCCGGTCTTTCCGATGTACTTTTCGATCAGAAGTCCCATGGACTTTCCTTCGTTCTTAACACTGGCATACAGAGCACCAAAGTCTGTAACAGCGCCGAAGAAGATACCACCGATGATGACCCATAACAGAACTGGAAGCCAGCCAAATGCTGCTGCCTGGATGGCACCGGTTACAGGGCCTGCGCCTGCGATGGATGAAAACTGATGTGCGAAAACGGTCCAGCCGTCTGTAGGAACGTAGTCCTGTCCGTCTTCCATAGCAACTGCCGGTGTCTTGGCCTTAGGATCAATGCCCCATTTATTAGCCAGCCAGCGGCCATATAATGTGTAGCCTGCAAAGAGGCATACAGCTGCGATCAAAACAATTACAAGTGTATTCATAATCTTTACTCTCCTCTCATGTAATCTGTGATCTATTGTCTGTTGTTAATTCAATGTAAAACATCCAACTGCCATTTTCTATAAGCGGATCGTCACCAATTGAAAGTCAGTTGTTCCGTGCCTACGGCACTCTCACAACTGCCGCTTGGCGATACTTTCACAGTAAAAAAAGAACCCCATCTTCCCGAATACCCCAAATGGATACTCACCAAGAAGACGAAGTTCCAAACTCCGCGTTACCACTTCTTATTGCCGGTTTGCACCGACCACTCTGTCCTATCCTCCGACTCTCTGTCCGGACGAATACGCTCCCTTTTAACGGCGGGACCCCGGTCTGTCTTACTTACAGTTTCCTGTTTTCATACAGACTGCTTGCAGGTGATATCTTTTCTGTCGCGCTGCTTTCTCTCACCAACCGAAAGCTCTCTGCCATGCGTAGATACTCAGAAAAGCATTGTCCTGTTCTTCGCATTTGAATGTCTAACTCTTGAATAGTTGTCATTATAGTCCTTTTTTTCCATTTGTCAATTCCCTCTTTTTATATTTTCTTTATAATTTCTATATCTAATTTTTATAAAATATATTCCTGCAGGTTCTAATATCCTATCAAAAGCCTATGTTTTTAAGTTTTCACTGCGAATTTAACTAGGAATTTTCTTCTATATGAATTATAATAACTACAGATTTTTTAAGTGGATTTTCCCAAAAATTTTCAATGAAAACTTAAAGAGAGGATTTAAACCATTATGAAAGACTTACGTAAGCAGACACACAAAAAAATGGCCCATGGATCCGGTCACCCCATAGCAACCTGTTTTGGTATCCTGGGCTGGCTTTTCCATGGCATACTGTCTGTGATCACAGCCGGTCTTATCATCATGGCGATCGTTGGCCTTCTGATCTATGCAAAGGTAAAACCGGAATTAGACCAGTGCCGTGAGATCGCCTATGACAAACTGGCACAGATGGAACGGTCCGATTTTTCCATGCTCTCTGATACCGTTGTCTATGACAAGGCCGGAAAGCAGATCGGACTTATTAACGCAGGTCATTATCAGTATGTAGATATAAGTAAGATAAGCATGAACCTGCAAAACGGCTACATTGCCCAGGAGGACCGTCGTTTCAAGAGTCACGGCGGCGTAGACTGGATTGCCACCTTCCGGGCCGGTCTCGCTCTTGTCAAACACGGCGGCCATGTGACCCAGGGCGGCAGCACTATTACCCAGCAGGTGATCAAAAATACATATCTCACCCAGGAACGTACCTTTACAAGGAAGATCGTGGAGATTCTTCTTGCTCCTGAGATCGAGAAAAAATACTCCAAAGCTGACATTATGGAGTTTTACTGCAATACCAATTTCTACGGTCATCAGTGCTATGGCGTAGAAGCTGCCAGCCTGTATTATTTTGGAAAACACGCAAGCGATCTTGCCCCGGAAGAAGCGGCGATCCTCATCGGTATCAGCAACAGCCCTTCTGCCTATGACCCGGTAGCTCATCCGGACGCTTCCAAAGAAAAGCGTAATGATGTCCTTAACAGTATGAAAGAAGTAGGCTATCTCTCCCCAGAAGATTACGAAAAAGCAGTAAACTCCCCACTTAAGATCGTACAGCAGGAGTCTGAGGGAACGGATGAAAATTATCAGAGCAGCTATGCCATCCACTGCGCAGCCCTGGAATTAATGAAGAAAGACAACTTCCAGTTCCAGTACATTTTTAAAGATAAAGAAGATTATACCCAGTACATGGACCGGTATACAGCCGCTTATTCTGAAAAATCAGACCTGATCCGAAGCGGTGGCTTTAAGCTCTATACTTCCATAGACAGTACCATCCAGAGCCAGCTCCAGGCGCAGATTGACCAGTCTCTTTCCGGCTTTACAGAGCTGCAGGAAAATGGAAAATATGCTCTTCAGGGAGCCGGTGTCATCGTTGATAATAAGACCAACTATGTAGTTGCTATTGTAGGCGGCCGCGGCACAGAAGACAAATTTAACAGAGCTTATTTAAGTGCCAGACAGCCGGGAAGTACCATTAAGCCGCTCATCGACTATGGTCCGGCTTTTGATACCGGTGAATATTACCCTACACGCATGGTAGATGACCACAAATGGACCGACGGACCTTCCAACAGCGGCGGACGTTATTTTGGAAATGTAACAGTCCGTGAAGCTTTAAACCGAAGCTTAAACACCGTTGCATGGCAGATCTTAGAGGACATTGGCATTGATTATGGTCTGGATTACTTAGGAGAAATGCAGTTCCAGAAACTGACTTATGTGGATAATAATGTTCCTTCCTTAAGTATCGGCGGTTTTACCAACGGCGTCCGGGTCGTGGATATGGCAAAAGGCTACAGCACCCTTGCAAACGGCGGTGTATACAATGACCGTACCTGCATTATTAAGATCGAACATGAACATGACGGGGAACTGACCAAAGATTTAAAACCATCTGCCCATCAGGTGTACAGAGATGACTCTGCCTTTATGCTTACAGATGTTTTAAAAGGCACATTTACTGCAGCCTACGGCACTGGCCAGGGACTTGGACTGGACAATGATATGCCTGCAGCCGGAAAGACCGGTACTACCAACAGCAGTAAGGATACCTGGTTCTGCGGCTATACACGTTATTACACTACTGCGATCTGGGTAGGTTATGATATACCAAGAAATATGCCTGGTATCTATGGTGCCACCTATGCAGGAAGGATCTGGAAATCCGTTATGGATCAGATCCATGAGGGCTTAGAACCCTGGGATTGGATACAGCCGGAAACAGTCGAGCGCAAAGTAGACTCCAAGACCGGTATGGAAGATTATTTCAGCACCACTGCCCAGTTCCGCGCAGAACAGAGTCTTCATGAAAAAGAGCAGGAACAGTTAGAGACTACTCTTCAGGCTTCTGTAGATGCCTTTATGGAAAAGGAGATCGGATCTGTAGAAGATACTTATACTGTAAAAGACGAATACAACAGTATTACCTCCAAGCTGCCGCTGTTAGATGACGGCGAACTTCGCGCCAGTCTTTTAGAGAAGGTGGAAAGCCGGTATGACTACTTTAAGGAGATCATTGCCGGTATGAGCGATGAGATCAGCCGGTATGAAGCGGTTCAGGCAGAGGAAAAGAAACAGGCACAGGAACAGGCTGCAAAAGATGCAGAAGCCAAACGGGCCCAGGAAGAAAAAGCTGTAAAGAAACAGACCTTTATGCAGGCCTTAGAGCGGATCGAAAATCTGGAATACCAGGAAACAGATGCCGAAGATCTGGTATCTGATGCTATCGACAAACTTTCCCTTGTTGCAGGTGATGATGAGGAAGCCTCCCTTTCTGCAAGGCTCCAGGCTGCCATCTCCCGTATCACCACTCTTCCAACGGAAAGTGAGTGGAATGCTGCCCAGGCTGAAAAAGAGGCGGAAGAAGCCCAGAAAGAAAGCCAGGCTCAAGTGCAGGTACAATCCCAGCAGCGTCAGCTGCGCTCCGCTTTAAGTAAGGAACAGTATAAGTGGAACAATGCAGAAATCTATGGACCAGGAGGCAGAGGCGATGAAAACTAAGAAAATACTGTGGCCTTGGGCAGAACGCCAGATAAAAGGTAAAAAGAAGACTTCTGGACAGCCTGTCTTCGGGTCTGCAAATATGGTACAGGACAACACAGGGAATGAAGTTTTTGACAATACAGAAATCCCCTATGACTCCCGTCCCATTGAGATCAGTGAATGGTTCCACACCTTCATGTGCATGAACATTCCCATTTACGGCTGGTTCTACCTGAAAAAACTGGCCCGCCAGCCAGAACACAACAAAATGCAGGACTTTGCAAGAGCTTATCTTTACTATAAAATGGTCTTTCTTGCCGTGTCACTGGTGATCGTGATCCTGCTTCTGATCGTGGGAATTATTGGGATCAATAAATTATTTGCGTATATGGAATTGCTATAGTGTTATAGGATTTAAAAAAATAAGGGCTGCCGTTTAATCATCCAAAATAGATGATCAAGCGGCAGCCCCTATCTGTATTTTTTCCTCATAGATGGGAAACTTATTACTTTACTTTCCTTCCAGTTGCGCGATCCGCGCTTTCAGCTGACGGATCTCTTCATCCTTCTCACTTAACAGCCGGTCTCTTTCTTCCAGTTTGCGCTTCTGCTCATCGATGAACATCTGGATCATCTTCTGGTCCATCATGCCCTCGATGATATTTCTAAGTTCATCAACGGTCTCACCGGCATTTTTTCCTTCTTCATCGATGACGATATCCGCATATTTCTCATAATAAGGAACTCGCTCATTGTACAGGTCACGTAAGGTAAAGCCCGGTTTTAAAGCAACACCACGGTCTACTACGTTTCCGATACGCTTTTCCATTTCCTCATAACTCATTTTCAGGTAAACGATCTCACTGATCTCCTTTAAATGAGCCATCGCTTCTTCCCCGTAAATAACGCTGCCGCCAGGAGCGATCACAGACATTTTCGCTTCCAGACCTGCATTAATGCGGTTCTCTACTTCCAGAAAGCCGTCCATGCCCTCGTCAGCGATAATTTCCTTTAACAGTCTTCCTTCTTTTTCCTGGATCACAATGTCCACATCAATAAAAGAAAATCCCAGTCTCTTTGCAAGAAGCACACCTACGGTACTTTTACCGGATGAAGGCATGCCGATCATAGTAATATTCGGCTTCATTTTTTCGTTTCCTCCTTATGAGCAATGGCGCGAACTAACGTTTTTTCTTCTTTTTGGCAGGTTTGCGTACAGAATATCCGAAACTTCCAAGCTTCTTACCCAGTTCAAAATATTCTCCGTGGGAATAAGCAGTCAGTCCGGAAGCATTCAGGTTAAACTTGCCGCGGTCATCCATATACTGATTGTCAATGGTCACACCTACAACCTTTGCCAGGAACATATCATGGCTTCCCAGCTCTTTTACCTCTGTTACCTTGCACTCAATATTTACAGGGCTTTCCTCAATACCAGGTGCTTTTACATAACGGGATGCCTGAGGCGTCAGACGGGTCTCGGCAAATTTATCCACATCACGGCCGGATTTTACGCCACAGTAGTCGGTAGCCCGAACCAATCTCTTATTTACCAGATTGATGACAAATTCCCCTGTCTCTTTGATGATATCATGGGAATAACGCTCTTTCCGCACAGAAATAGAAACCATAGCCGGGTCAGAGCAGATGGTTCCGGCCCAGGCAACGGTAATGATATTCGGTTTTTCCCCTTCTCTTCCACAGCTTACCATAACAGCGGGAACGGGATACAGCATGTTTCCCGGCTTCCAGTATTCTTTACTCATTTTTTCTATCCTTTCTTGATCTGATCCCTATTCCTGCTCTGCTAACATCAGTTCCGGGATCAGCTGCTTCTTTCTGGAAACAACTCCCGGCAGACGCAGTACCGGCTCCTTTAAGCCTTCCTCTTCTAACAGTTCAATATCCTGGTGGAATGCCTTTCCTGCCAGCTGCAGGGCTCCCTGTCCTTCACAGATCAGTTCGGTTGTCTCTGTCAATATATTCGTCAGCATAAAGAATATCATATTCAGGCCATTGTTTTCCAGTGCTTTTTCCATAAATGCTTCCATACGACCCTTTAACTTATCCAGTTCCCCACCATTTAAGGAAGTAATCTGTCCAACACCAATGGTCACCTTGCCGGAAGTAAAGCGCTTGAAATCCTGATAGAAGATCTCTTCGTCACTCTTATCCTTTAAATTGCTTCCTGCACTGAACATTTCCATTGCATATTTTTCAATATCAATGCCTGCAATATCAGCCAGCGCTCTTGCTGCCATCTCATCCACCGGAGTACAGGTTGGAGAACGGAACAGCAATGTATCAGATACAATGGCACTGCATAACAGTCCCGCAATCTTCGGCTCTACTTTAATACCGGCCTCCTGATACATCTGATAGATAATGGTAGCAGTACAGCCTAAAGGCTGGTTGCGGAAAAATACCGGTGACATAGTCTGGATGGTTCCCAGACGGTGATGATCGATGATCTCCAGGATCTCAGCATTTTCAATACCAGCCACTGCCTGATTCTTCTCATTGTGGTCTACTAAAATAACCTGTTTTCCTTTTGCGCCAAGTAAGTTTCTGCGGGAGATCATCCCCAGATAATAGCCATCCTTGTCAAGGATCGGGAAATCACGGTGACGTTTACTTGCCATCACTTCACGGATCTCATCAATATAATCATCACTGTTAAATGTGATCAGATGCTCTCTTGTCATAAAGTAGCTGATCGGCATGCTCTGGTTGATGAGACGGGCTGCTGTATAAGTATCATAAGTAGTTGCAATGATCGTACAGCCTCTTTCCTGGGCGATCTTTTTAATGGTCATGGAAACAGCTGCGCCTTCGCACACGATAATGCAGTCCGCTCCCATTTCAATGGCACAAAGCTGGGACTCATAACGGTTTCCTAAAATAACCAGGTCATGTGGTTCAATGTAAAATTCCATCAGATCCGGGTTTGCAGCTGCGATCAGTACTTTTCCCTGGTCGAAATAAGCTTCTGCGCTTCCGATGATCAGTTCTGCTTCCAGTGTCTCAATAATATTAGAATACTGTGTATTTGCCTTTGACAGAATGCTGCTGTCATAAATATTCATGTAGGTCTTGGTGATGTCTCCTACTGTGATCAGGCCTTCCAGTGTACCATCTTCCCTTACAGAAGGAATGGTCACAACATTATTCTCCTGCATGATATTCCATGCTCTCTTTAATGAAATATTGTCTGCCACACCTTTGGTCTTGCGGATCTCAATATCTCTTACCTGGGTACGCACATCTTCCACAAGCTGCGGTTCCTCTGCCCCAAAGTAATCCAGTACAAACTGTGTCTCTCCATTTACATGTCCGGCTCTTGCAGGCATATATTCTTCCCCAGTAACTGCCTGCTTCAGATTTGCATAACAAATGGCGGAACAGATCGAGTCCGTATCCGGATTTCTATGTCCGATCACCATGGTTTTTCTGTTTAATTCCTGTTCCATTTCTCCCTCCCTGAGATGCTTATCGCGCTCATTCTTTTGTCTTTTGATTTACACATATTGTTTCTTTTTCCTGTACAATGTTTTATAATCTGTTTACAATATGTTCACATTTCGTTCACATTTATTTTTTATACTATTTTCATAAGAAAGAGGTAATAAAAAAACAGGTTATTAGTCAAATTGCACATAGATTTTTCATAATTGCCCCGGTTGGAAACGACCGGGGTCTCCTCATTTTACGAAGTTTTTCGTTAGTCAAGTATAGCAGACCGCCATTTTTTTTTCAAGTATTCCCATGTATACAGTGAAGTGCAAAAATGCTGCAGGATCCGATGTCCCTGCAGCATTTTGTGTTACAGTTCAGCCATGCGCTGGTTTGAATGAGAAAGTGTGTTGCAAGCTTGCTTGCATAAGCGCTTTCTTGTTCAAATCAGCATATGGTGGAACCATCAGGCTTCTTGTTTTCATGAATATGGAAACAAGAAGATGTTATGTCTGAACTGTAACCATTTTTATATCTATGTTTGTTTCCTCTATTCACTTCTATCTCTGATACTGGATCTTCCAACTTGCATACGGAAGGCTTAAACCTGTGGCCGCGCTCTTTTTCTCACCATTTTCATCTAAAGTAAATACTTTTCCATTTTCAATAGTGTATGCAGCATTTCCATCAGAAGAATACTTCTTTTCCTCTGTCTGCACCTTTCCTGCCTCATTTACCAGGTAAACCTGACCGGAAACCTTAAAAGGCTCATAGGAGCTGCCCTCTTTGGCACTGACTAAAAGGCCATTATAATACAAAAATCCATCCTTCACGCCGTTAATGCCGCAACCCTTTTCAGAGCCGGAAGTACCGGAACAGAAAGTGTAAACCTTGTCTCTCTTATCAACTACATTGGTATTGCGTCCAATACTCAGGGCGCCGCCTGCTTCCGGATCAAAGTAAGCGGTCTCTGTCTTACCGCCGGAAGTAAATTTGATCATTCCGGACTGGCAGACACCGTAAGAGTCAAAGAAATAATATCTTCCGTCTAATTTTACAGCCCCATCTTTTAATCCTGTTGCATCCGCAGATAAAAACAGGGGAGTTCCATCATTTTCCAGATAGAACCATCGGGATCCGTCTTTCTTCATAAGAGCTGTCTCGTCTGTGTTGTTCTTTCTCACTGCCTGGGTATTAAGAGCTGTACTCCATGCCTTTGTATCCCATGGCTTTTCAGTTGTCTCAAACCACTGGCCCTTTAACATGCCTTTTTCTTTTCCGCCCAGATATACAAAACGGCTGATGCCTGTCCCGTCTCCCGGCTCTGCCTTTTCCTTTACACACTGCCAGCCGGTAAGCATAACACCATTTTCGTCAAAATAATATTTCTTTCCATCAATGGTTGTTTCCTTTGGAGCACCATTTTCACCTTTTCTGGCTTTGCCGTTGGACTGGAAATAATACCATCTTCCATTTTCAGACTCCCCGGAAAGATCCTTTGAAACACTTCCCTCTGCCGGACGTTTCTTTCCATCACTTTCCAGAAAATACCAGCCACTTCTGGTATAACCTTCCGAACCATT
>OGZF01000978.1_pt1 | contig 21135 bp, 20 predicted proteins | sample 1576771 | NCBI WGS metagenome assembly OGZF01 (sample SAMEA3541536, study PRJEB24748) | human gut metagenome | biome: human gut; feature: human-associated habitat; material: faeces | place: China | collected 2012
ATAGCTCTTTGTCTATCTCTACGTACATATTTCTATATACGCTGACTATTTTGTTCGCCTAACTCATGATTTAAATCACAAGTATGCGGCTCACAATAATCAAAAAGCATTTTGCCAAATAGTCTATAGATGGTATAATATAGCTATTGTTTTTAACTATTTATAATTTGTATATATAAGAAAGGATGGAAATGAATGGTTGAATCAGCATGGTCGCTATTGCCTCCGATAATTACCATAGTATTGGCTTTGGCGACAAAAGAAGTATACATGTCGTTGATTGTGGGTATCTTTGTAGGGGCTTTAATGTTCACAGGCTTTGATTTATTAGCTGCTATTGATACATTCTTTGCAATTATGTCCGATAAAGTTGGCGGAAATGTATATATTTTAGTATTTTTGGTCTTATTAGGTATTATTGTAGCAGCTATTGCTCGCTCTGGTGCTTCTCGTGCTTATGGTGAATGGGCAGCAAGTGTAATCAGAGGAAAACGCAGTTCCTTACTCGTTACTTCTATCTTAGGGGTAGTTATCTTTATCGATGACTATTTTAACTGTTTGACTGTAGGTACAGTTATGCGACCTGTTACTGATAAATTTAATGTAACTCGTGCAAAACTTGCTTATATCATTGATGCTACAGCAGCACCAATTTGTATTATCGCTCCAGTATCTAGCTGGGCAGCAGCAGTTAGTTCTTCACTTCCAGAAGACAGTGCTATTGATGGTTTCTCCTTATTCTTGCAGACAATTCCTTTTAATATGTATGCATGGTTTACTATTATCTTTATGTTGTTCTTAATTTGGACTGGTAAAGATTTTGCTGCTATGAAAACTTTAGAGAAAAAAAGCGGTGGCAAATTAGTAATTCCTGAAGAATATAAAGAAGAAAAAATAGAAGCAGTAGGTAATGGTAAAATCTTAGATTTATTATTACCACTTATCGTTTTAATCGGTGGTTGTATCTTCGGTATGCTTTATACTGGCGGTATTTTAGAAGGTGCTAGCGTATCTGATGCTTTTGCAAATTGTGAATCTGCTAGAGGTCTAGTAATTGGTTCCTTTATCGCTTTAGTATTTACATTCTTACTCTATGTACCACGTGGGGTGCTTCGCTTTGGTAAATTCTGCGAATGTTTCAACCAAGGTTTTAGAGCTATGACACCTGCTATTTTTATTTTATGTCTTGCTTGGAGCTTATCTGGTGTTTGCGGTGAAGATTATTTGAATATTGGTGGTTATGTTGGCGGTATTGTATCCAATAATGCTACTGTAGGTATGTTCATGCCAGCTGTATTCTTCCTTGTAGCTATCGGCCTTGCATTTGCTACTGGTACTTCTTGGGGTACATTTGGTATCTTGATTCCTATCGCTCTTGCTGTAGTATCTACTGATCCTCATCTTTTAGTAGTTACAGTAGCAGCAGTATTAGCTGGTGCTGTAGGTGGTGACCATGTATCACCAATATCTGATACAACTATCTTAGCTTCTGCGGGGGCTCAATGTAGTCATATCGACCATGTAAGTACACAGGTTCCATATGTAATCGTAGTAGCTAGTTGTGCATTTGTAGGTTATTTAGTAGCTGGTATTGCTGGTAATGGCTGGATTGGTGTAGTATCTGGTTTTGTTTTATTAGCTATAGCTATGACTTATATTTATAAAGTTTTAATGAAAGATTAATAAAGATTAATTAAGAAAACTCTAGGATTTATATTCTAGAGTTTTTTATATCTAAGTTTATATTTGATATTATTAGGAAATTTATATTTTTTTGTAAAATATAAATATAAAATAAGGAAATAATATAGTATTGGATTTTTACATATATATGATATAATATAAAATTAGTTAAGAATGGATTTATAAATTAATAATAAAATTTGTGGAGGATTTTATGGGAAGATTTTATAAAAAAGCGATAGTTACAGCTTTATTAGTATCAGCATTATCAACTACTGCTTTTGCGGCGCCAGAAGATGTATATACAAATATTGCTGATAGTGCAGTGATCATGGATGCAACAGATACTTCAGTGTTTAAACCAGCATCGATAAAATCATTGGATGATTATGATGAACATTATCGTTTATATAAATATGATACGATATCAATTAGAATTATAGGCTACAAAGATGCTCAGGGATTGGATAGCATTATGATCGGTACAGATGGCTATGTAAATTTACCTTATGCAGGTAGCGTGAAATTAGCAGGTCTAACTATTGAAGAAGCAAAACAAGTATTGACAGCAAAATTTGGCAGATATATTAAAATACCAGATATGTCAATAATTGTTACTAATTATGGACCTAGAAAAGTACAGGTATTAGGAGAAGTAAATGCTCCAGGTACAGTGGAATTAGCTTCTGATGATATGAATGTATTGGCAGCTATTTCTAAAGCTGAATGGGTGACTACATATGGTCGTATCAAAAAAGTACAAGTCATTCGCATAGATGATGGCGTTATGTATGTGAAAGAAGCTAATATTAAAGATTATATAGAAAAACATGATATCAGTCAGAATTTTGCCCTAGAAGATGGAGATATCTTATATATTCCTAAATCCAATAAAATTGATTTCCATAAAGACGTATTACCACTTATCAATGTATATAGTACGTATAGAGCTTTGACTGATTAATTAGGAGTGAAATAATGGATATAAATAATGCAAATGATAATGATACAATTGATTTAAAAAAATTGTTTTCTTTAATGCTCGAAAAGAAAATGATAGTTATAGCGATAATAGTAATTTGTACTATTATTGCCACTATAGTAGCTTTTGTTTTACCAAAATCTTATCAATCTACTACACTTGTACGTGTAAAATCTGGTGGAAGTTCTATGTCAGGCTATGCAGCAATGGCAGCTGGTTTTGGTATAGATATAGGAGGAGGAAGTTCCGGTTCACCTGAATCTTATATAGAACTTATGAAATCTCGTGAAGTCTTAGAACCTATTATTGCTGAATTGGATTTACCTGATGAAGATAAAGAAAAATTAACAGCAGAAGATTTTGCAAAGAAAAATTTAGAAGTTACTAATATTAAAAAGACAGATTTAATAACTATATCAGCTTATGGTAAAACACCAGAGGAAGCACAGATGATTTCTCAAGGGGTAGCAGATAATTTCTTAGCTTTGATGACTAAATTAAATAAAGAAGATAATTCTACGACTTTGAAATTCCTTGATGAACGCATAAAAATCGCTAAAGAAGAGATGGAAACAGCAGAAAATAAATTAGCTGCTTATCAGCAGGAGCATAAAATCTATGCACCTGATGAACAAGCAAAAGCTATTATTGCTAATTTAAATAATTATGATACAACTATAGCTCAGCTTCAAGCGCAAAGTGAAGGTGATAGTGCTAAGCTTGCTGGTGTGACTAGTCAATTGGAACAGCAAAATGCATCTTTATTAGAATATAATGTATCTGATAATACAAATATCGGCAATATTCGTGAGTCTATAGTTAATAAACGTGTAGAACTTGTGGGACTTCAGCAACAGTTTACTGATGAACATCCAGATGTGATTAAAGCTAAAGAAGAATTAAATAGTCTTGAAAAATCATTATCTGATGAGATTGCAAAGGCTGTAAATTCTCAATCAGTGACTTTAAGCCCAGTGCAATCTAATCTTTTAAAAGATAAAATCAGTACAGAAGTACAGATATCTGTAAATAATGCTTCTTTGGAAGCTTTGAGAGCAAAACAAGCAGAAGCTCAAGAAAATATAGCTACATTATCTGCTGATAGTGTGGAATATATGCGTTTAGAACGTAATGCTAAAATTACAGGTCAAGTATATACTTCGCTTGTACAGAACTATGAACAGACTAGAATTCAAGAAGCAAAAGACTCTATGGATATTCAGATCATCGACGCAGCAGATTTGCCAAAAGAAGATATGCCAGCAAAACCAAATAAAAAAATAATTGTAGTGATTGGTTTTGTCTTAGGTATAATGATCAGTTTTGGTTATATTTTGTATAATTATAGTAGAAGATATGGTTTATAATAGGAAATAAAGGTAAAAGGAGAAGTATAGATTTTAAGATAAATATAGCTTCTCCTTTTATACTATAAATAAAAATAAATGCAATGTAGGTGAATTTATTGGTACAAAATTATAAAACTAATCTAAAACAGAATATCCGCATAATTTGGTCCGGTATATCACTGATGGCAGATTATCTAGCGGTATTATTAGCAGAGATGATAGCTATATATTTTAGTGAGGAAAATCTTTATTATATAGATTTATTTATCGTTATACCATTTATTTATATAGCTTTTATCGCTGCTGCAAGAACTTATCGACGCATTATTCCTTTTTGGCAGAGGGTGGAGTCGCTTTTTTATAGCAGTATTTATAGTATTATTGCCATTTTATTATTCTTTTTTGTGCGAGCAAGTTCCACTGAGCATAGTATAGCTTTTCTAGCTTTATTATGGCTAGCTAGTTTTATTTGTTTAGTGATAATGCGTTATATTTTAAAACGTATTTTGGATGAACGTGAGATGTTTAAGATACCCTTATTAATTATTGGTGCACAAGAAGAAGCTTTAGCTTTTACGAGAAGTATAAATAATGATATAGGGATGAGTTCTTATAAAATAGTAGGTTTGATCAGTGATAAAACTCCTGTAAAAGGATTAGAAAATTATCCTTTATTAGGTGATTTTAAGGATATTGAAAAGATAATTAAAACTACAGGGATAAATAATGTATTGATAGCTATTCCTTATTTGGAACAAGTAAAAATGCAAAATATTATTCATCGTGTACAGCCATTAGTAAAAAATATCTGTATCATTCCTAATCTTACAGCTATTCCTATGGGGGGAATAGATGTAGAAACATTTTTTACGGAAAAAATCATGCTTATTCGTGTGCGTAATAATTTAGAACGCAGATTTAATCGCATTATTAAATATTTATTTGATATGATATTGACTATAGTAGGAACGATTTGTATTTCTCCATTATTAGTTATTATAGCGATATGGATATATAAAGACTCTCCTGGACCTGTGATATTTAAACATATGCGAGTGGGTAAAGATGGCAAGGAGTTTCCTTGCTATAAATTTCGTTCTATGTGTGTAGATGCCAAAGAAAAATTAGAAGAATTATTGCAAAATGATCCTGAGGCAAGAGCAGAATGGGAACGAGATTTTAAATTAAAGCATGATCCTAGAATTACTAAATCTGGAGCTTTTTTGCGTAAGACTAGTCTTGATGAATTGCCACAGATTTTTAATGTATTAAAAGGTGAGATGAGTCTTGTAGGACCAAGACCTATAATTAAAGCAGAGATGCAGCGTTATGGTAATTATATTGATGATTATTTGATGGTGCGACCAGGAATTGCAGGAATGTGGCAATGCAGTGGTCGTAATGATGTAGATTATACAGAACGCGTACATATGGACAGTTGGTATGTACGTAATTGGTCTGTATGGCTAGATATAATGATTTTGTGGAGAACTTTTAAAGCTGTATTTGCGAAAAAAGGAGCTTATTGATAGATGAAAATTATTATTTTAGCAGGTGGTGGGGGTACTAGATTATTCCCTTTATCTAGAGATTGTTATCCCAAACAATTTCTTCATGTAATCGGAGATAAATCTTTGCTTGCGCAAACTATAGAGAGATTTTTAGGATTAGTAGAAGCAAAAGATATTATTATAGTGACTAATGAACACTATATTTTTCATGTGCAGGCAGAATTAAAAATTATAAATGCACAAGAAGCACATATTATCACTGAACCTATGGGAAAAAATACAGCTCCCGCTATTGCCTTAGCACAGAGTTATTGTAAAGATGTATTGCAATGTGATGATGATGAGATATTATTTGTTAGTCCATCAGATCATTTAATAAAGCCAATAGATGCTTTTCAAGATTTAATAAAAAATGCTCAAGATGTAGCTAAAGATAATATAGTGACCTTAGGAATTAAACCTACAAAACCAGAAATTGGTTATGGTTATATTGAAGCAGAGAAAAATAATAATTTAGCTAAAAAAGTTATTTCTTTTAAAGAAAAGCCAGATTTGGTTACAGCTAAAGAATATATCGCTTCTGGTAATTATTATTGGAATGGTGGTATGTTTATGTTTAGCATAGCTACTATGCAGGCCGAACTCATTAAATATATGCCAGCAATAATAGATATTACCCAAAATGGTTATCAGTATATAGTAGATAATTTTGTAAATATGCCAGATATATCTATTGACTATGCAGTAGCAGAAAAATCACAAAAGATGATGATGATACCAATGGAAAATATTTATTGGAATGATATTGGCAGTTTTGATGCTATTGCAGAAGTACTTTCTGATAAGGATAAAAACGTATTTAAAGGTGATATTTTAGCGGAAAATTGTACAGATACCATGATTATTGGTGATAATCGTCTAATAGCTGGTATTGATTTAGAAAATTTAATGATTATTGATACACCAGATGCATTGCTTGTAGCTAAAAAAGGTGAGAGTCAAAAAGTAAAAAATATAGTGAATAAGCTTAAACAAAATAAAAGAAAAGAAGCAAAAGAAAATGTTACTATGTATCGCTCATGGGGAAAATATACTTTACTTACTGAGAGTAAAGGTTATAGAGTGCGCAAAATAGAGATGAATCCAGGAGCTTCACTTACTATGCAGATGCATTATCATCGTAGTGAGCATTGGACTGTTATTTCTGGCACAGGTAAGATTATTATTAATGATGTAGAAAGTATTTTTACCGAAAATCAAAGTACTTATATTCCTATGGGAGTAAAACATAAATTATCTAATCCAGGAAAAATACCTTTAATTATTATAGAGGTTCAATCTGGTAAATATATTAATGAAGATGATATAGTAATTTTTGAGGATAACTAATGAAAATAGTACATGTAGTAGAATGTTTTGCAGGTGGAGTATTTAGCTTTTTATCTAATTTGACTAATGAGTTAGATAAAGAAGAATATATAGTAATTTATGGTATTAATAGAGATAATACTCCTAGCGATTTTAGAAAAAAATTTCCTCCAAATACAAAATTTATACCATGGAAAAATGCTAGTAGGAGTTTAAATCCTTTAAAAGATCTAAAAGCTTTATGGGAATTATATATTATATTAAGAAGAATAGATGATATAGATATAATTCATTTACATTCTAGTAAAGCAGGTTTTCTTGGTCGTATAGTAAGTTTTTTATTGGGAGAATCAAAGAAAACGATATATACTCCGCATGCGATATCTTTTTTACGTTTAGATGTGAGTACCCAAAAAAGAAAAATTTTTATTGCGATGGAAAAATTTGCTAGTTTTTTTGGTGGGAAAATAGTGGCTTGCTCTCAATCTGAAAAAGAAGCTATTGAAGAGCAAGGAATAAAAAATGTTACTTTTATTAATAATGGAATAAAACCATTAAAGATAGAAAAAAAGGTAAATATAAGTGATAAAATAATAATAATTTCTGTAGGCAGACTATCTATACAAAAAAATCCTAAGCTTTTTAATGATATAGCTTTAGAATTTAAAGATAATCCAAATATTCAATTTATTTGGTGTGGTGATGGTGAATTAAAATCAGAATTAACTTCACCTAATATAAAATGCACAGGTTGGATAGAACGAAAAAAATTAGAAAATTATTTAGCTAATGCAGATATATATTTATCTACTTCATTATGGGAAGGATTGCCTTTATCTGTATTAGAAGCGATGTCTATAGGTTTACCAGTTGTATTATCTAATTGTGTAGGAAATAAAGATTTAGTAGAAAATAATGGATTTTTATATAAAAATAAAAAAATGTGTATGATTAGTATAAAAAAATTATTAAATGATAAGGCATTATATGATAATCTGGGTAGATATTCTAAAAAATTTTTTAAAGAATCTTTTAATCTAAAAAGTATGGCTACAAATTATTTAAATTTATATAAAAATTAATTTTATTTTAGTGGTGTTAAGATGAAAAAAATATATATAAATGGCAGATTTTTAACTCAAAAAATAACAGGTGTACAAAGATATGCATTAGAAATAGTAAAAGGAATAGATAAAGAAATCAATTATAGTAAAAATTATGAATTTATTATTTTAGTACCTAAAAATATAAAACAAACCATATCTTTTAATAATATAAGAATAAAAAAAGTAGGGCATTTAAAAGGTCATTTGTGGGAGCAAATAGAATTACCTTTTTATAGTAGAAATGGATTGTTATTAAGTTTTTGTGGATGTGCTCCATTGATAAAGAAAAATCAAATAGTGACGCTTCATGATGCTGCTTTTTGCGCAAATCCTAAATCATTTGCTTTTAAATTTAGAATTTGGTATAGGATTATGTTTTATATATTAGGACATAGAGTAAATAAAATTTTAACGGTATCAAATTTTTCTAAAAAGGAGCTTAATAAGTATTTTTCTATAGACTTAAATAAAATAGATATTACTTATAATGGAATTGATCATATATTAAATGTAAAACCTAATGAATCTATATTTAATAGGTTTCAGATAGAAAAAAATAATTATGTATTAGCTGTTAGTAGTTTAAATCCATCTAAAAATTTTAAATTAATATTAAAAGCAGCAAAACAAATGCCAAATGTTAATTTTATAATAGCAGGGGGAACAAACAGTAATGTTTTTAAATCTAAAGGGTTACCTGTTACAGATAATGTTAAATTTATTGGATATGTAACAGATGAAGAATTAGTATCTTTATATAAATATGCTAATTGTTTTATATATCCTTCTTTATATGAAGGTTTTGGTATACCTCCTTTAGAAGCAATAAGTTTTGATTGTCCAGTGATTTTATCAGATATAGATGTATTTAGAGAAATTTACAGTAATAATGTATTATACTGTGATAAATATAGTGTAGATGAATTAATAGAAAAAATAAATTTATTAATAAAAGATGATAGAATAAGAAAACATTTTATTATTAAAGCAAGAAAATTGATGAATATTTATAATTGGGAAATATCCACTAAGAAAATTTTTGAAGCAATAAAAAATAGTAATTTTAATGAGGATTAAATTATGGATTTTTATATAAATTTATTTGTAATAACATTGATAGCTACTATGTTAGAATTATTTAAAATAAAAAAATTTCATAAATTAATAATAATATACCTTTTAGCGATGATATATATTTTTCTTTCTGCTACTAGATGGAGTGGCCTTGATTGGCAAATGTATTATGATTTTTTTCTATATAATAATTCATATGATGATTTTGTAAATAATTCATTAGGTATAGATTTTGGATATGGAATTATAAATTATTTAGTAAAAAGTTTTACAGATGAATATTCTGTACTGATAAGTATATTAGCTATTATAATTATTAGTATAAAAGTTAATTTTATATTAAAATTTGCTATGTTCCCATTACTTACAATGTTTTATTGGTTTGGTACGTATATGGGAGATATATTTTTTATTAGACAGACATTGGCAGTAGCTATAACTCTTATAGCATTTAGATTTATTGTTAAAAAAAATTTTTTGTTATTTTTATTATTTACATGTTTAGCAGCCTGTATACAAATTTCAACTATATTTTTTATACCAGCATACTTTTTATTCTATAAGAAAATAAAAATAAGATATTTAGTATTAATTTTGATAATAACTTGTGTAATTGGTCAAATATTGGATTCATCTATATTAACCGCTGTAAGTGGTGTGATAAATATTTTTCCTGATGGAGAAAGATTAGGAAGTAAAATTGAATTATATACTTATTTTTATGATAATACGATGGATTCAGAAAAGATGCTGTATGGAATATTAAGAAGAATGATTTTTCTTCCGTTGGAATTATATTTTATTAATAAAATAGAAAAATATGATGCTAACTATAGAGGTTATATTAATTTAATTGTATTTGGAAATGTATTATATTTTTTATTTGGAAATATAAGTCCAGTAATAGCAGGAAGAATAAATTTAGCATATAATTTTTATGAAGTATTAGTAATACCAATAATTTTTATAACATATAAATCTTTTAAGATAAGGATTTTATTATTTATTTGTTTTGTAATATTTGTATTTGCAAAATATATGTTTAATTTATATGATTTATATGAACAATATGTACCATATATAAATATTTTAATTCAATAGCAATAAATAATAGGAGTATAATTATGGGAAAACATATAAATATATTACAATGTGGAGCATTATCAGACAATAAAGGAGGTATAGAATCATATATTAGATCTCAAGTTGAAGTAATAAATAAAAATATTTTTAAAATAGATTTTTTAATATCTAAAAAGCAAAAATATATAGCATATGAAAATGAAATTAAATCTAATAATTGTATTATATATAAAGATTTGGTACCTTGGAATGAAAGTTTTTTTGGACATTATATTAGTTTATATAAGTTCTTTAAAAAACATAAAAATAAATATGATATAGTTGTGAGTAATATATTAGATTTTCATAATATTAATATTTTAATAATGGCCAAATTTTTTGGTGTAAAAATATGTATACCACACGCACATATGGCATATGATTTAAGACGAAATATTATATATAAATATTTAGGATATATGAATAGGTTTTTGAGTAGATTTTTTTGTGATTATGTATTTGCTTGTTCTAAAAGTGCAGGAGAATGGGTATATGGTAAAACTTTATGGAATGAAAAAGGAATAGTTATAAATAATGCAATAGATGTTGATAAGTATATTTTTAAAGAAGATATAAGGATTTTAGTAAGAAATAAATTAGATTTAAAAAATAAATTAGTTATAGGGCATACAGGAAAATTTTTAGATCAAAAAAACCATGAATTTATTATAGATATATTTGAAAAAGTACATGAAAAAAATCATGATAGTATTTTAATTTTAGTTGGTCAGGGCCCTTTAGAAAATAATATAAGACAAAAAGTAAAAAATAAAAATTTAATAGATTCTGTGATGTTTTTAGGAATGAGAAATGATGTAAATGAATTACTTCAAGGAATGGATATATTTTTATTTCCATCTAAATATGAAGGATTGCCAGTATCTTTAGTAGAAGCACAAGCTGCAGGCTTGAAATGTATAGTTTCAGATGAAGTTATATCAAAAGAGATTGCAATTACTAATTTAGTAGAATTTATATCTTTAAATAAAGATGCTGAGTATTGGTCTAATGAAATATTGAAAAATTATCCATACAATAGAAAGAATACTCGTAAAGAAATTATAAAAGCTGGGTATTCTGTAAAGGAATCTGTTAAAAATATAGAAGAATTTTATTTGAATTTATTTAAATAAAATTGAGTTCTAATAAAAGTAAAATGAGTAGGAGAGTTTATGTGCAGCCATTAGTGTCAATAATTGTACCTATTTATAATGTGGAAAAATATATAGAAAAATGTTTTGATTCTATAAGGAAGCAAGATGTTAAGGAAGATATAGAAATTATATGTATAGATGATGGTTCTACGGATAAAAGTGGGATTATTTGTGATAAATATGTTGAATTAGATAAAAGATTTAAGGTAATTCATCAAAGTAATAAGGGGGTTAGTTATACAAGAAATTTAGGTGTACAAATATCTAAGGGGAAATATTTAGCATGGATTGATCCAGATGATTATATAGACGATAATTGGTGGAACAATATAAAAAAAATAATAGATAAAGATGTGGATATAATTTTTTTTGATTATCGTGTATTAAAAGGAAATCAATTTATAGATAAAAGTTTTTCAAATAAATCTAAATTTGTAGATAAACACTTATTTTTAAAAGAAATTGTCATAGATAGAAGAATACAAAATCAATTATGGCAAAAAGTTTTTAAAAAAAGTTTAATGCAAAATATTAAATTTCCAGAAAATATATCTTTAATGGAAGATTATGCTGTGTTACATAAAATAGTATTAAATGCTAAAAGTGTATATTATATAGCAGAAAAATTATATATTTATAGGATTAGAGATAATAGTATAGTAGCTTCTGGGTCTATTGATAAAAATTATAAGGCTTATTTAATATCTAAAGATAGGTATGTATACTTATTAGATAGAGGCATAAAGGTACCTAAAATAGGATATTTAATACGAGCATTACATGTATGTATTCAATATTATAAAGCGGATAGGGTAGATAAAAATAAAAATCAAAAAATATATATTGAATGTAAAAATGAATTAAAATTAAATAGAAAATATATATTAATGTATAAAGATTGTAATATAGAAATAAAAATACGATTTTTATTAGAAGAATTAAATTTATTAAATTTAATAATATTTTTAAAGAATTATTTTAAGTAAAAAATAAATATATATTAAAAGAGGTAAAGAATTGAAAACGATAAAAGTGACTACAATAACATTTCATTGTTCATATAATTATGGTTCGGCATTACAAACATTTGCTTTAAAAACTTTATTAGAAAAGAAAAAGTATGTAGTTAATGTAATAAATTTTATTTATAAAAAAGACTTTGAACAGTATTATTTATTTAGAATAAATGTATATTTAAAAAATCCAAAATCTTTTATAGGCGATATTTTATTTTTGAGAAAAAATTACAAACGTAAACGAAATTTTGAAATATTTGCTAAAAAATATTTTAATTTAACTAAGAAAAAATATTATAATTATGAAGATATGAAAGAATTGAATAGTGAATTTGATATATTTATTTGTGGTAGTGATCAGATTTGGAATTTAGATTGTACGCAAGGTGTTGAACCAGCGTATTTTTTAAAGTTTGTTAATAAAGATAAATTGAAAATAGCTTATGCACCAAGTTTAGCACATGTAAAATTTGCTAAAAATTATGATGAGGATTTAAAAAAAGCTATTAATGATTTAGATTATATTTCTGTTCGTGAAGAAAGTACACTACCATTAATTCAACCATTAACAGAAAAAAAAGTAAGTGTAGTATTAGATCCTACATTATTGTTAGATAAAAAAGATTATGAATTAATTATTAGTCAAGATAAAAATGAATCAGAGTATATTTTTGTTTATATGTTAGAATACAGTGCTGAACTAGTAAAATATTGTAATGAATTTAGTAATAAAAAAAGAATAAAAGTAATATATATTTCTAATAATAAATTTAGTGGAATAAAAGGAGAAAATGCTTTTGGTATTGGACCAGATAAGTTTTTAAAATATATAAAAGAAGCAAAATATATTATTACTAATTCTTTTCATGCGACAGTTTTTTCAATTATTTTTAATAAGAAGTTTGTAACATTTACTACAAAACGTAGTTCTTCAAGAATGGTAGATTTATTAGATAAATTAGGAATATCTGAACGTATCTATAATGAAAAATTTAATATTGATAAAGATATTGATTATAATATGGTACAAAAAAATTTGATAAATATGAGGAAAAGCTCATTAGAATATCTTAATAAAGCCCTGAAAAGAGAATAAATAGTTATGAAGGAAACAAATCGTTTATTAAAAAATACGGGAATTATAGCGATTGGCAATTTGAGTACAAAGGCAATATCTTTTTTCTTATTGCCTTTATATACAGCTATTTTATCAACGCATGAATATGGTGTCATAGATTATATTATTACTTTATCAATGTTTTGTGTACCATGTATTTCTTTTTTAATGGATGAAGCTATTTTTAGATTTTTAATTGATTGTAAAAATAAAGAAGAAAAATCAATAATAATATCTAATTCTTTTGTTTTAATATTTATAGGTGTAATTGTATTTTTAATTATCATTTATCCTATTTTAGTTTACGTTAAATATAAATATATATGGTGTTTAATTTTATTTGTTATATCAGATATTATTGCTACAATGATATCTGCATTATTAAGGGGCATTGGAAGAACAGATGCTTTCGCTGTATATAATTTTATTTCAAGTACAATACAAATTATTCTCAATGTAATATTTATAGCTGTATTTTATTGGGGTATAGAAGGTATGCTTTCAGCAATGATAATTGGTCGTGTTGTTGCAATTTTTGTATATATTATTTGTTTAAAGTTATGGCAATATATAGATTTAAAAAGGATAAATATACCAAAAATAAGAGAAATGTTGAAATATGCAATACCGTTAATACCGAATAGAGTATCTTGGCTTATTATAAATTTATCAAGTAGACTAGTCATTATGAATATAATGACTAGTGGAGCTTTAGGTATATATGCAATATCTTCAAAATTTGCTAATTTAATGGATATGATATATGGCTTTTTTTATCAATCATGGAAAGAAAGTTCGGCTAGAGTTTTGCAAAGTAACGATAGAGATGATTTTTATAATTTGGTTTATAAATATTTAAAAAGTTTTATGTATTCTATAGTGTTGTTAATCACTAGCTTTATGCCGATAGTATTTAAATTTTTGATAGCTGATACATATTTAGAAGCTATTTTATATGTACCAATTTTATTATTAGCAACATATTTTTCTAATATATCTGGATTCTATGGTGGAATATTTACAGCATATAAAGATACTAAGATAATGGGAACTTCTACAATTGTTGCAGCATTAATTAATTTAGTATTGATGTTCATAATTATTAAATTTTGGGGATTGTATGCTGTTGCAATTTCGGCTTTAATAGCCAATATAGTAGTTTATCAATATAGAAAAATTAAAGTTAAAAAATATGTTATATTGATAGAAAATAGAAAAAAAATAATTTTTGACTGGATAATGACGGGAATAATTTTTCTTTTATTTTATTCGATGAATATTAATTTACAAATGATAGGTATATTAATATCAATAATTTATTTTGTAAGTATGAATTATGAAATATTAAAATTGATGAAAAATAAATTAGCTAATAGATAAGTTTTATATTTAAGGGAATTTTTATGAAAAAAGATATAATATTATTTGATAAAAAAGAAAATTGTTGTGCTTGTGGAGCATGTTATAATATTTGTCCTAGAAATGCAATTGAAATGATAGTGGATGAATATGGTTTTAAGTATCCTAAAATAAACTATGATAAATGTATTGGTTGTGGTGCTTGTAAAAAAGTATGTGCTTTTCAAAATGTGATAGAAAAAAATGAACCATTACAAGTGGTTGCGGCTGCAAGAAAAGATGAAAATAAAATAATGAAGTCAGCTTCTGGTGGGATTTTTGCTGTTTTTGCTGAATATTTTTTATCGATAGGTGGCATAGTTTATGGAGCTGCATTAGTAAATGAGAATGATACTTTAGTGCCTAAACATATAGGTATTAATAGCTTGGAGAATTTAGATAAATTATTAGGTTCAAAATATGTACAAAGTGATATTGGCAATGTATATAAGGAAATTAGAACATTATTAAATGATAAAGAACAAATTTTGTTTTCAGGAACACCTTGTCAGGTTGCAGGACTTAAGGCTTTTTTAGGAAAAGAGTATGATAATTTATTTACAATAGATATAATTTGTCATGGGGTGCCTAATGCAGAATTTTTTAAAGGTTATTTAGAAATATTAGAGAAAAATTTTAATGGTAAAATATTAGATTTTAAATTTAGAGATAAAACAAGTGGATGGGGATTGAATAGTAAAGTTGATTTGTTAGTGAATAATAAAAGAAAGATAGAATATTTATTATCAGATGAATCAACATATTATCATATGTTTTTGGATTCTCATAATTATAGAGAAAATTGTTATGTGTGCAAATATACAAATAGAAATCGAACTGGTGATATTACAATAGGTGATTATTGGGGAATAGAAAAAGAACACCCAGAATTATTAAAAATAAATGGTGGATTACTAGATACAAAAAAAGGAGTATCAGCAATAATAATTAATACAGAAAAAGGTAAATTAGGATTAGAAAAATTAGGTCGAGAAATAGTATATTTTGATACTACTTATGAAAAAGTGGCTGTTGTTAATGATCAATTAAGAGAACCTAGTAAATATGGTAAATATAGAAACAAAATAATGGAATTATATAAAATTGGTGGATTTAATAAAGTAGATGAGTATTATTATAGTAAAGTATTAAAGAAAATTGCTATTAAGAAAAAAATAAAAAAATATATACCAAAATATTTATTAGAAAAAATGAAGGGTATATATAGATTAATAAAAAAATAATATAGTATAATATAATATTTTTATAGCAAAAGAAAATATGAAGGAATAGTTATTTGGTGAATGTTAGAATAGGTAGATTATTATCTACCTATCTTTTTTATTTATTTTTAGAGGCGTAAAGATAAAAATAGTTGTATATGGAGAAGATAAATAATGAAAATATTAGGAGCAGAATTTATTGGTAGTAATTTTGTTTATTATGAATTAGATAATTATCCAAATGATGAAGTAATCTGTTTAGATAAATTGACTTATGCTGGTAATTTAGAAACATTAGAAGTAGCAATGAAAAATCCTGAGTTTAAATTTATTAAAGGAGATATTGCTGATAGAGCTTTTGTTGATGAATTATTTGCAAGTGAAAAACCTGATGTTGTAGTAAATTTTGCAGCAGAATCTCATGTGGATAGATCTATTGAAAATCCAGAAATCTTTTTACAGACAAATGTAATCGGTACAAGTGTACTTATGGATGCTTGTCGTAAATATGGTAATATTCGCTATCATCAAGTATCTACAGATGAAGTTTATGGAGATTTGCCACTTGATAGACCAGATTTATTCTTTACAGAAACAACACCACTTCATACTTCTAGTCCATATTCAGCTTCGAAAGCTTCAGCAGATTTATTAGTACAAGCATATTATCGTACTTATAAATTACCTGTAACTATTTCTCGCTGTTCTAATAACTATGGACCATATCATTTCCCTGAAAAATTAATTCCACTCATGATAGCTAATGTTTTAAATGATAAAAATTTACCAGTATATGGTAAAGGCGAAAATGTACGTGATTGGCTCTATGTAGAAGATCATTGCTCTGCTATAGATTTAATTATTCGCAAAGGAAAAATTGGCGAAGTATATAATATTGGTGGTCATAATGAACGCACTAATTTAGAAGTTGTAAAAACAATTATAAAAGAGCTTGGTAAAAGTGAAGACTTAATTGAATTTGTAACAGATAGACCAGGTCATGATCGTAGATATGCTATTGATCCTACGAAAATTCATAATGAACTTGGTTGGCTTCCTGCTACTAAGTTTGATGATGGAATTAAGAAAACTATTGATTGGTATTTGACACATAAATCTTGGTGGGAAAAAATCATAAGTGGTGAATACAAAGATTATTATTTTAGAATGTACAATAATAGATAAAAATAGATAGAAAAAAACCTCAAAGAAGATATCTTCTTTGAGGTTTTCTTTTAGTATGGTTTATGCATAGTAAATATTACAATCAAGTATCATATCATCTATTTGCTTATGATCTGTGTATTGCCATATCTTACAAATGCGATCAGGATATTCTAGTTTAAAGCTGTTTTCATGACAATATTGGGCAGACCAGATGGGAATATAATCTGCAAGTAGATTTAAGTCAATGATATTGGTGAGCCAATTGTAGGAACTATATAGACCTACATAATTATAATCTAGTTCATTTAGTCGGTTGATGAAATTGCCAATCATATAAGCTACATTGATATTGTTTTTGAGCATAGATTTATCTTCTGCATCATACCAGATGCCAAGTGGCGGATTTTGTCCATTGAGATATGTTTTGATTTGTTTATCTAGCCAATTAGCTTCTGTTATAGCTTTATCAATTGTTGAAGCATGAGCATAATAATATATTCCATAAGGTAGATTGTAAGCTACGGCGTTATTTACATGAGTTATGAACAATATTATCTAAATGATGATATTCACCTATTTTAATGATAACGCCTTTAAGATTGGCTCCTTTTAGTGCTTGCCAGTTTAAATTTTTTTGCCAAGCGGAAATATCTACTACTTTAAAATAAGTATGAAAATAGACATTTTTGGTGTAGAGGATATTATGTAGATACAGTAGGAAAGTATGAAAATGCGATAAAGGAATATAAAAAAACAATCAGAAGAAGATATAATGATAGATCAAATAAGTTTAACAGAAGATATAGACCTGTTTACAGGTAGCAAGAGACAATAAGGCAAAAATAAAAGCCCCAAAGAGGGGCTTTGCCAGAGAAAAAATGTGGTTGACAGATTATACAACGCATCTTTTAAGATGTAACCACAAGAGAAAAACTCTTTTTGCAATTTGTGACTATTTTTATATGTTATAATATAGATAATCAATGATGGAGGGATATATCATGGAGAATTTTAATAGATTAAATGATTTATACTTCAAAAAGCTTTTAGGAGATAAAAAAAGAAAGAATTTAACGCTTAGCTTTTTAAATGGGATTTTAAATAAAGATGATGAAAATTATTTTACAGATATAAGTTTTTTAGATAAAGATAATGAACCTTTAACCTTAGATGGTAAATTATCTAAATTAGATATTAGAGCAGATTTAAATGATGGTACACAAGTGGATATTGAAGTACAGGTTTGCCCGTTTAAGTTTATGGCGGAGCGTTCATTATATTATTGGTCGAAGATGTATTCAGAGCAATTAGAAAAAGGTGCTGAATATAAGAAGTTAAAGAAGGCTATAGCTATAAATCTATTAGCATTTGATTATTTGGAAGATGAGCAAGAATGGCATAATATCTATAATCTATTAAATGTGAAATCTCATAATAAGCTAACAGACCATATAGAGATACATTTTCTAGAATTGCCGAAATTTACTTTGAAGGATATGCGCAAAATAAGAGCATCAGAAGCATGGCTTGCCTATTTTTCAGGAAAATATAATAAAGAAGAATTGGAGGAAATAGCGATGACAACTCCAGCGATTAAAGAAGCAGTAGAATTTGAAGATACATTTTTACAGGATAAAATAGAACGTAGAGCATATGAACAAAGGGAAAAAGCGATAAGAGATTATTATTCATATATAAGTGCATTTAAAGAAGAAGGATTAGAGCAAGGAATGAAGGAAGGTTTAGAACAAGGTTTAAAACAAGGATTAGAGCAAGGATTACAACAAGGTTTGAAAAAAGGTTTACAGGAAAATAAAATTCAAAATGTGGTTAATGGATTAAAAGAAGGTATTGATATTAATATTATTGCTAAGATAACTAAGGTATCCATTCAAGATATTGAAAAAATAAAGATGGAGTTTAATTTATAATTTTAGAAAAAAACTGCACCTCTAAAAGTTGTTTTATATCCAATTTTTAGGGTGCAGTTTAATTTTTATCTATGATTTACAATTTTTGATTATAGTATTATTCATAATAAATATTACAATCAAGTATCATATCATCTATTTGCTTATGATCTGTATATTGCCATATCTTGCAAATGCGATTAGGATATTCTAGTTTAAAGCTGTTTTCATGATAATATTGGGCAGACCAGATGGGAATATAATCTGCAAGTAGATTTAAGTCAATGATATTGGTGAGCCAATTGTAGGAACTATATAGACCTACATAATTATAATCTAGTTCATTTAGTCGGTTGATGAAATTGCCAATCATATAAGCTACATTGATATTGTTTTTGAGCATAGATTTATCTTCTGCATCATACCAGATGCCAAGTGGCGGATTTTGTCCATTGAGATATGTTTTGATTTTTTTATCTACCCAATTAGCTTCTGCTATAGCTTCATCAATTGTTGAAGCATGAGCATAATAATATATGCCATAGGGCAGATTATAAGTTACAGCATTATTTACATGTGAGATAAACATTTCATCTAGATGAGTGTACTCACCTATTTTGATGATAACGCCTTGAATATTATTTGCGTTTAGTTTTTGCCAATTGAGTTTTTCTTGCCAAGCTGAGATATCTACTACTTGAAAATTTTGCATAACTAATCACTCCTTTAATGATTTACTTGCAGTTTAAAGGAAGAAATTAAACCTTTTAAGCAAATTTGGGAAAATTTTTTGTTATTTTTATAAAAATTTACGACATGTCGAATACATTTTATTTTTATAAGAGTATAATATAGTTAATCTAAAAAAAAGCGAGATGATTATAATGCTACTTATAAAGGCAGTAGATTATAGGATTTTGGAATTATGTAAGGCTTATAATTTGAGCATAAATGGCTTGGCAAATAAAGCAGGAATGCCACCTTCAACTGTGGCTAGCTTATTAAGTGAAAAAAGCCGTAATCCTACAGAAGATACTATTTTTAAAATTTGTATTGGTTTTGGTATGAGAATGGATAAATTTTACGCCTCGAATTTATTTGACATTAAAAATATAAGTTTAGAAAATACTTCGCAGAAAATATATAAAGTTTAAATTCATAACTGCACATATAGCGAAAGGCAAACTATTATGTAATTTTGGATAATAGTTTGTCTTTTTTTATTTGCTAAGAAAAAATTTTTGATCTAGGGGTTGATTTTTGCTATCTAAGTTGCAAGTAAATAAGTGTAAGGAGTTGATAAGATGAATAAGAAACGGCGGCAAAAGATGTTATCAATCAAAGCTATGATGTATTTTTAAAATTAAGGAGTGATTTTTTATGGCAGATACACGTAAATTAACAATGGTATTTACTTTAGATAATGGAGACGATTTTAAATATAATTTGGCAGACCCTAAAGATGAATTGACAAAAAGTGAAGTCGATGTAGTTATGCAGAAAATGATTGATACACAGGCTATTATCAAAGATAATCATAAAGCAACAGCGATTAAAGAAGCATATATCACAACTACTACACAAGATGTTTTAGCTTAAGTTTAATTTATAATTTTATTTTATAGTTTATTAGGAGGAATGTATTATGGCAGTTAAGAAAAATGCAGAATGTGAAATCATCATTAAAGTAGAAACAGGTACTACTTCTACAGGTAAAGCTAGTTATAGCAGTCGTAGTTTCGGCTATATCAATCCTTCTTTATCAGAAGATGATATTTTAGATATCGGTCAAAAAATAGCGGGCTTACAAAAATATAATTTAGGTAGTGTAAATCGTCAGGACACAGCAGAAATCGCTGCGGAATAAGGAAAAAGGGGTGCGTGTCACCCCTTTTTCTTTTGGCTATGTCACAACAAACAGTTGATAAATAGCCATTTTTATAGGGGAGTATCAG
>OGZF01000987.1_pt1 | contig 20926 bp, 19 predicted proteins | sample 1576771 | NCBI WGS metagenome assembly OGZF01 (sample SAMEA3541536, study PRJEB24748) | human gut metagenome | biome: human gut; feature: human-associated habitat; material: faeces | place: China | collected 2012
CGTTGTATGAGTGTTGATTTTAGCTTTATATCCTAATTTATTAAATGTGTCTTATAACCAAAAAAGCCTGGCATAGTATGCCAAGCAATTGTATTTATTGACCTATTTTGTTCATTGCCAAGATTTCATTTTCAAGTACTTCTTTATAAGAATCTAACTGTTTCGTTCTAGCGCTTTCATACACTTTGATTTCTTCACGTACATCATCTCCATCTTCTTTATTTAATAAAGATGTTGTAGCGTTTTTTGTGTTTGCGAAATAGTAGCCTTTATCATTGCCCCACCACTTATTGTTTTCAACTGCCTTATCTGCATGCGCATCAATTTTAGCAGCCGCATTTGGTGAGAATAAGTAATAATTGTATTCACACAAACCATTTAATTGGTATGCCACATCGAGAGCATCCTTTACTTTGTCTTTCTTTAAATCTTGAATGATTTCATCTATATATTCAATGTTGTTTTGATATCCCACGTGTTTCATCACAACATCACTCGAGAATACAATTCCGACAAAGTTATCCTGTACATATTTAAATAAGTCTAATACTTTCTTATTGTAGGCTTTTCCATCTTTTTGAATCGAAGTAACATCCGATTTAGAACTTACCGCCTTTATATAACGATCATTAATATCTTGACCCTCGGCATTTAATGACTCTACTTCTTTTTTAAATACAGCTAAAGCCTTGTCCCAATCCTTTTTAGAAACACCAGCTTCCAAAGCTAAATCTTCATTAAAGCTTTCCTTTAAATCATCAATGGTAGCCTGCATATTTAAAGACATAGCTGGAAGCTGATCGATGGCGATAGCCATACTTCCAAATACCGCAATATTAGCCTTCATCACCTTTTCACTATACGTATCCGTATTATCGGATTCTGTATGATAATGCAGTTGTGTCCAAGTATATTCACCATCGTCCTTTGTTTCTCCAGAACAAGTATCCGTTGTATTTAAGAAATAAGGAACTCCCGCATTACGATAAGAAACACCATCTTCCATTGTCGTTGTATCATATGTCTTTGTAGAAATCCCATTTTTATACTCTTTTACAGCATCATCCAATGTACCTGAATCCACTAAGCTTTTCACTAAAGACGCATATTCAGGAACACAAGTCACCATGAATGTATCTGAACCATCATCATAAGCATCCAATTCAAAGTTAAATAAAGCTAAAGTTTTATTAGCCCACTCAGGATGTACATTGTTGATCAATTCATAAGCCCCTCTTGTCCAGTCAAATTCAGTGCCTGTTGCGCCCCATTCTTCAGCACCATGCGCAACAACCACAATATCATTTTCAGGCACATAGCCACTATCGATCATTGTCTTAGCCATTGACATAATGGTTCCAATAGCACTACAGTCATCTTGGAAACCAGTAAAATACATATCATAATGTCCGGCAAAAATAATTTGTTGATCATGTGATTTACCAGGAATATAGCCAACCACATCATAACTTGTACCATTTCCTTCTTCCATCACACTATCCACTTTTAAAGTGGCCATATCATGACCTTGTTTTAAAGCCTTTTTGATTTGTTTGTACTCACTCATTGTGATGATTGTCGTAGGCATAATATCTTCTGCACAAACATCCTGAATTTGATGATCATCATCACTAAATCTTCCATATCCATCCAAATCGTATGTGACTAATGCTTTTGCGCCATGCTCATAAGCCTCATAGATATAGCCGCCAATCCAAGACTCATTAAATTGATCCACACCTACTAGAGCAATCTTACCTTCAACGTCCTTGCCTTCATAGTCTTTCGCAAAACCAGTACCACAATCTACGATTTGTGCTGTAATCCCATTTTCATCTGTACCATTCACCATATACGATACGGGCATCAAATCAATATCTGTTCCTTCAATCGTTAGTGAAGCATCATTATACTGCCACTTATCCACATTGACAGGTATCTTTTCTACATTCTTTAAACCAATGGCCTTCATTTCCTTAGCCAAATAATTGGCTGTTCTATGTTCTGCATCGGAACCACTCGTTCTAAATCCAAGTGAATTATCATGTAATGAAGTATCTGTAGACAATGTTTTTGTGAAGTCATACGCATAGTCCATATCAATTTCATTCACGTAGGCATCAATCGAATCTTGATAGATGGCCTCATCTTTTGTCGAACCACAACCCACTAGGCTCAACACCAATACTGCACTAAGGCTTGCTCGTAAAACCTTTTTCATATTCCTCTTCTCCTTTACCAAACAAAAAAAGATAGGCGCACAATATACACCTATCTTCGTCCATCATCTATCTGCATACTTTTCGTAACAGAAATTCCAGCTTATTGACCATTTCATAAGGTATATTATACTTTATAAAACTGAGCTTTTAACTCAATCAATAAGGGTAAACGCCCTTCCATATTCCCTAAATACGGTTCTTGCTTCTTCAACAAGTCTTCGGCATTTGACCCGGCCGTCCGTGTAGCCTTAGCCTATATCTAGGCGGTCAATTTCTGTACGATTAGTACGCAAAAAAATATACAGGAAAATGATATTTTTTGTCAACTAAAATTTTTAAAAATATGTAACCCATCCACTTTTGTCTCTAGCTTTTTAAAGTAATAGGCAAGAATTAAAGTGACTAGAATACACACGACTAAATAGATCCAGTCATTTAAATATCGATCAAACAAGTTCATTGAAATTCTTTGAAGTATATAGATTTCAAATACATATTGACCTAGGAAATGAAACAAACCATTTTTAATTTCTTTATATGCACATACATCCACAATCAAGAAACAAAACGCAATCGAAATTATTTCATATGCGAGTATTGGTAAGTGAAGACAATATAAACTAAAAGCTAAAATTATCATACAAAAAAAGAATACTGGCTTTTGAATAATGGAACAAACTCGATCTTTATATTTAGATAGAATCATACCTGCTGGAAAACAAAGAATGATATTGTACCACCAAGCCTGATCCTTTATTACATCCATCAAAATTATATATAGAATGGTAAATACTACACATGAAGTCATACTATGTTTCTTACATTGTTTAAACGAAATATATACAATACTATACATAGCTAATATCGCAAATACATACCAATTACTATTACCAATGGAACTTAATGCCGTAAATGAGAATATAATACGAACAAAGGAATACTCTTTCCTTAATAAGAATGATAAAAACAAGTAAATACATAATGCCATACAAAAGTGAATATAAAACTTCAATATTCTTTTTCTTGGCATGCTGTCAATATACACAATACCTCTTCTTTTAATTTGTTCCATAATGCCATATCCCGAATAGAACAAGAATGGTGCAACCATGAGTTGTCCAATTGCCAATAAAAGATTATTCCATGGCATAGTTTCATATTGTCCAAAATGTGATAAGAACACAAACAACACAAAAATTCCATTGATACATGTCGTCTGTTCTTTATTTAATGCCCTTTTAAAATTCATTTCATGCCCTCTACAATAAGGTATTATATCACCATATTATCTCCATCAATGGAATATTTATTTTAGTATTTCCATTGATAAAACAATTCAATGTGGTACAATATAAATGAAAAGAGAGCACCCAATAAGGAGTTCTCCTTGAGAAAATGTATAGTTATGAAAAAACTACTTTAATTTCTTGCCGGAATATCGAGGTAGTTTTTTCTTATGTCTTTTCATTTTAAGTATTTGTTTGTCCATATCTTCAATTATATGAAGTAGATTTAAAATTGCTTTAGCAATCTGAACCAATCTGTGGATAATCACTAACAAAATCGACAAGAATATTGTCACAAATATTAAATATCCATACACAATATCACCTCCTTGAGGCTATGGAACTCAAGTGTTTTCGTAACTTGGAGCCCCTGTGACGGTATTAATACGATTAATACAGCCGTTCCCCAGGAGAACTACCTTAGGTCTATTTGGACCTATCCTATTGTTTACTCTCATATAAATTGTATCATGTAACATAGATATTCAAAAGAATATTCTTTGTTTAAAAGATATAAGAAATCTTTAATTTCATACCCTGAATAAACCAAAAGTGGACATTTCTGCCCACTATTTATTACGACTAATATAATTTGCGAGTGCACCCAGTAAGTTAGCATCTTGACGATATGTACAACACTTTAAGTTAGGTGTGATGACATCCATACCCATCTTTTCACGAATTATATTATATTCTTCCATTAATCTTTCAACAAAATCATCTCTTTGACTTATCGCACCACCAAACAAGATCATTTCAGAATATAGTGTATGTTGTACATTAAACACACCCATCGCAAGATTGTGATAGAACTGTTTGATGACTTGTTTACACAATGCATTGCCGGCATTTGCCTCTTCAAAGATTCGAACGCCATCCCAACTTTCATTTGTCTTTTTTTCCATCTTACGAACCATACTTGAAGTAGACGCCATCAAGCTAAAGTTTTGAATGTTTCCTGCCTCATCCTCTACAAGCATCATACCAAATTCACCGCCATAGCGATGTGCTCCAGGACATACTTTTCAATCTCTAATAATGGCACCACCAACACCAGTACCAATCACAAAGAAGGCCATATCTTTAATGTCTTGTGCTTTTCCAAAATATACTTCAGATAATGCTGCACAATTCACATCATTTTCAATTTCACAATGCAATCCAAGCTCTTTTTGAATCACATCTCGCCAAAGAATGCCTTGTAAGAAAGGAAGTGCCCATACGGCATCAATCACTGCATTTTCTACGTCAATCAAGCCACAAAAACTGATTGCGACACCATCGAGTTCAAAATCCTCTTTAAACATTTGATGAAAACACTTCATACATGCCAACAACTCTCCAAAAGTATCTGTCATCGAATATGATTTTTTCTCAATGATTTTCCCCTCACGACTAAGAAGTCCACTCTTCATCGAACTTCCACCAATGTCAAAGCACAAATAATATTTCATAATTTCCTACATTAAGCCAACATCTGCATAGTCTATCAATACAATTATATGAAAGTCCTTTACGTATATTAACCTAATTCATTTCCTAAGCGGATTCGCTATTCTCTATGAACATATGGTACGTCGTTAAGGTACCATTTCTGATATACTAACTCGGTTGGATGAGAAATAATTTACGCCAATATACAAATGGTATTACGCCAACACCCATTTGAGTTCCGCTCATCTAACATCGATTAGAGAACTAGACTTCTCCGTAATATATGCATAATATCTAGTTCTCTCCTCTAAAATTTGTTGTCCAACGGTTTAGAATCGTGCTAGAATAATATTGTCTAGAGAGTCATTCTAACACATTTGATATCTAACCATTCTTATACTTTCCTGACTCTCTAAATGTGGACCAGTTGTTGCTGGTCTTTTCTTTTATTGAAAAAGGCTCAAATCCTTTCGATTTGAACCCATTTTATTATTCCATTGGACAATAACAAACAATAGAAGTGGTATCCACTTCGATTTCTGTCACCACAAATGGCAATTGCGTTTGATCCACATCCATTCCATACAAGATCAATGATAATGTATGTCCTTTAGGGATTGTATAGTCGTTGCTGACAAAGTCAAATGAATATGTATACCAAGTATCTGGATCAATGGCTTCCTTTGAATAATTATTCAAACGATTTTGTGCATTCATCCAACCTCGTGTAATCACAAAATAATCGGATGGTTTTTCTTCCATTTTAAAGACAAAAGAATGATTTTCATCCCCATCCAAATCAGATGTCAAACGAACTTGTTTTCCCTTTTCCACAAGCATTGCACTCAAAATGGCCGTAGGCTGTTGGATTCGAGCCCTAAAAGAAACTTTGGCTCTTCCCGCAAGACGCGTATCTTCCTTCATTGTTTCTAAATCAAAAGAAAGCGAATGCGCATTTTGAGTTAAAACCAACTCATCCAGCCATGCCTTTGTGTTTTTTTGTTTACGGTCATAAATCGTTTGCGACAAATCATCCACAATCATCTGATTTCCATTCTCTTGTACACGATAGGACTTATAAGATTTAGGTGGCCAAACCTCTTCTTGCATCCACAATTTTTGATCTAAGTTATTCTCAATATAAATCTTAGACTCATTTTGAATACCTGTATCAATCCCTTTTAAATAATAATCCAACCAACGATCGATCAATCCTAATGTAGGACTATCCTCAAGATGATACGTATAAATATGTTGTCCTTGATGCAACAACATCATACGATCTTTACCAAGTTCTTGCAGCTTTTCATACAAACGAATACCTTGATCTGGTTTTACATTCCAATCATTTAAGCCTTGAAGAACGAATACCGAAGCTTGGATGCGATCGGCATGCTGCAAATAATTACGCTCATCCCAAAAACGATTGTAGTTTCCCGATTGTCTATCTTCACCTTCTTGAAGAGTCTTTTGATTCTTTTCAAACAAAGGTTTGATCGACGCAAAATCATTTGGATCCAAAGCACGTGAGAAACAATACTTTGCCAAAATATCCAAGTCATCCCCTTGCCAATCCATGGCCGGTAAAGTTAAACCATTATGACGATAATATTCATACCAGTTAGAAATGCCCGCTTCAGGAAGAATTGTCTTTAAGCCTTCTACACCTGTTGTGGCTACCCCAATACACATTGTACCCAAATAAGAACGTGCAGACATCGCAACAGAACCTGTACACCAAGAGGCCAAAACCTGTATCGTTCTTGTCTTATCTCTAAAAGCTCGAGCTCTTCCGTTTAACCAATCAATGACCGATTTAAACGCAAGAATCTCCTCTTCACTTCCCGTCATTGTTAATCCGTCGCTTCCCCTTGTACCAAGTCCACCACTAAACACACCGGCGTAGCCACGTTCTAGTAAATGATCATATAAATCTGAAATGCATTCATAAGCGCTTGGATCTGGTTCTGGATACGGACTGCTTTCTACAATTTGTTCGGCTTCTTTTTTAGGACAAACTACAGGATCTTTTGGATGAAACGTGATATCCTCACGCTGAATATTCTGACTCGGATATGCCTGTATATTTGCATTTACATCATACAAATCATACCAATCCTCATTACAGTGCAACATATATGGATTGGCCACAAAAACAGCCGGAACTTTTTCATCTAGCTTTGGACGCTTAATATAAACCGCAATCAAATCATATTGTCCATCTTGATCTGTATCCACTGTAGTTTCCACAAAAACTCTTTCAAATAATGCTTCCATATTAATTTACTTTCGGATGTTTCTTTAAATACGATTTCCAAACCAACACAAACACAGCTCCTAAAACTAACATTGCAACTAAGAAGCCAAAGAATAAACGATATCCACCAACACCTGGATTTTGATCAATCATCATACCCGCTAAAACAGATACAAAAATTTCTGGCAAATACCCAATTGTAGAAATAATTCCAGCAGCCGTTCCAGAATACTTTTCCGGTACAGCACCCTCATCCATCATAGCCCATGTTTGTGCATAGTTTACATTATAGAAAATATAGATTAAGACAAACAAAACTGTAAAGAGCACGATAGAACCTGCATTCGTTGGCAACAATAAAATTCCCAAAGTACCCAAAGCCATTACCACAAATGAAATCAATAGAGCATTTCCTGTACCAAACTTATCGGAGAAGAAGCCTCCACCAACGTTTCCAAATAAAGAAAACCATCGTTTCATAGCTGCAAGTGTAGCTCCAAACGTAACTGTGGCTCCTAAAATAGATGTGGCATATGGTGTAAAGTAATACAAAGACAAGGTAAATACATAGTTACAGAATGTCACAAAACTAATGATCCAGATGGCTGGCATTTTTAATACTTCCCCAATGCCTTTAAAAGAAATACGTTCACTTGCTTCCATATGTCCATCTTTTACTTTAAAGAAACAGAAGATGCCCATCGCAATTGTCAAAACGGAATAATAAACAATGACTGTTTTCATACCTGCCACTTCGTCATTGATTTGACCAATGCCAATACGGAAAGCTACAACAGCACCCATAGCCATCAATGCAGCACCAACGCCACGACCACCTTCAAAGAATCCATAGGCTTTTCCTTGATCATCCGAATCCGATAGAATACGAACAGCTTTTACACAGGCTGGCCAAAACGCAAATAAACTTGAAATGCCCCAGAATGCATAAAGTGCTAGTAACTGATAGTAATTCAATGGTAATAAGTGTACAAAACCACCCAAGCCTGTTCCAATTAAAGAAACCGTTAAGATCATTCTTGTAGAAAAGCGGTCTGCCACAATACCTCCAAATAAATAGGAAATCATACCAAAAATTCCTAAAATACTTCCAAACACACCCATTTGTGTATTCGTCAAATGATACGTAGCTAAATATGCATCATAGTAATCAAAGCGAAAATATGGCAAGCCATAAATAATCGCCCCTCCAAATGCGACGATAATAATAGCCCAGAAGTTCTTTGCCGTCTTATCGCCAAAACCTAGTTTTTTAAATAATTTGTTCATCTTTTTTCTCCCTTACTTAAAACTATTTCATTTTCTTTATGATTAAAGGTATGAAGTCCATGATAAAGAACAATACCTGCAATCGCATATAATATAGCGGCTAAAAAATAAGCCTGCTGATACCCAGATTGGTGGACAAATAAAATCTTTCCTGTAAAATGACCACTCAATATACTCACAATACCCGCCGTAAAATTCACTACGGAAGTATAAACAGGCCGCAAATCTTTAGGAATCACATCCATCGATAGAGCACTATCCACAGGACTTGATAAATTCGCAAGACCTGCACGTATAAATAATGAAGCACCAACAACAGGTACAACATATTTACCAAAATAATTTCCATTTCCAATCATCAACATAAAAGGAATGGAGGCCATGACCGTTAAAAAGATCGTTCCCACTTTACCAAATTTTTTTGTGCACTTCGGCGTAAAAAACATAAATAAGACAATCGCAACATAGGAAATGGATACCATTAAAGAACTGGTTGCCTTATCAATATGTAAATTTCGATTTAGATATACAGTATAGTACGATGTAAATAGGCCCATCGCAAAAGAAATCAAAGCCCAATACAATAAATAAGCCCGGGAATATCGATTTAATAAAAGTTGTCTTGCACCATTGATTTTTTCCTTTAAAGAAAGCCTTGGAGTAAGCTCCATTTGATAATCCGATTTCTTTTCCGATATACATAAGACAGGAATCAAGGAAATTAATGCAATACACCCCACCACGAATAGAACCATTCGATTCGCATCCATATAAGATTGGTGTAAACCAGATGAAAGATGCGTCATATAGCGCGTTGCCTCTTGGGCTTGCGCATATGAAATATTAGCCACACAACTAAACGCCTTTACCACAAAGGCTCCACCAAGATACGTTGCCAAGAAATATCCAATATACCCCATATAGTAAGTTCTTGTATACCAATGTATTTCTTGATCTTTAAATGCTTCTGTATAACAAGCAATAAAAGGACTTAACATGATAAAGTGCAGCTGCACACCCGTTAATGCCAATAGGGTTGCGATATATAAAGCCCAAGTAAAATCCATACAGACGGCGCCAAAAAAGGCACATGCCGTTGAGAGCGAACAAAAAAGTAATAGCTTTTTATAACCTATCTTTGGCACGAGCAACAATAAAGCTGCACTTATGAATGTGGCATATCCATAAAAGGCCCAAAAGGATGTTGCGATAGAAGTTTGTGCTTCTTGCAGATAATTCACAAACGTATCGTACAAAACTCCACTCGCCAAATTATTAATGACATAACTAATTATAAAATAAACAATATTCCGTTTATCTCTTCGTTCTTCCATTTCTTTAACTCCTAAAAACTGTTTAAAATTATACGATTATATGAAAAACAAATCAATTGTTAATTATATATTTTCAGTAAATCGATGAAATGAAAAAGAGGATGAGTTCTAAGTCATCCTCGGTTCGGGCTCCTCACCCTGCATTTTTGTTTAAATTGAATTTAGCTTCTCGCCATTCAAGAGCTATCGTTCGTTTGCGTTATACAATATATATAATATATATTTAAAGCACTATATTTATGATTTATTTTCAAATTATTTATCTAACATCTGCACATCTAATTCATCTCACGACTAAAGTCACGAGTATTCTTAGATTGCACAATAAATTCAGATACCGCACTCATTTGATTGATTCTTTTAATAGAGATCCAATTCAATGTAAATGTAAAGCCTCAATGCAGTATGCTTATACATATTAATTCAATAGTTTTCCTTCTAAATAGGAACATCTTAGATAATCTGGATTACTGTAATAAACATTTGAATTAAACCAAGTAATTTCATCAATGATGAAAGAATTAAATATTTTGCGAATATGTTGTACTAACTGATTTTCTGATGTTAATGTATCCAAAATCAATCTTTGGTAAACTTTACCAATTGCGGTATAAGAGGGTACCTTGTATTTACAATCGGCTACAGAATCATACTTACCATTTTCTATATGATACGTATCAATCCACTCATCACAAACTTGTTCAAATGAAAGACAATGATTTACACAAGCAACATCCAATTCGTGTAAGATTTGTTCATCACTCATTTTAGAAATGATATAGTTTCTGTGATTTTTTGTGATACGTGCTACAAACTCAACCATAGAACAAAAATAAAATAGATCATCTTTATTGAATTTCATGAATTGCTTCACTCCTTTCGAATTTTAGACATTCAAGAGCTTGAATAGAATGAAAACTAATTTGATGGGTTGGATGTTTGAACTTTGCTAGTTCCCAAAAAACAGACCTTGGAATATCACCGTTGATATAATCATTCACATAGTTCCAAATGGTATCATCAGCCATTGGGCCTTCGACAATATCATAGCTATGAACTTTTCCTGACCTACAATCTGTAATGAAATCCAACCATTCATCACTCATTGTTTCAAACTTTTTAATTTTTAAGTCTTTGTTTTCGGTATATTTATAAACATTAACAAACCCATTTTGACTTCTTTTATTTGCCCATTTATAGGCTTGCTCATAATTTATGGTGCAATAGAATCCCCAGGAAAAATCTTTTGTATATTTTGTTTTACGTATTTCTGGAAATTCAACAATCTCTCCACTACCATGGTATAAAAGAATATCTTCCATAGCTGATTCTCCTCTCTAAGTTATACTTTAAATCTACTATATATATTTTACCAATTTGAAGAAGTATTCTCAATCTCAATAAAGGCTACATGAAGCATATTGTTTCTTGATTTAATCAGAGTCTTAGGGATATTCCCTAAACACTTATCTTTGATCAATCAAAGACGTTGCTTGCTACAACTGTAGACATTAATTGTCTACAGTCTTTTTCTTATCCGGTATAAGATTTTTTAGATCATGATTCATTTTCTAACATTTCTTTTTTCTGATTTTGTAATTTTAAATTTGAAGATATTTTTTTTAATTGTGAGTACCCATATGGCATCCTCATCTAATAAATTAGCATTAAGAATGTTAATAAACAGCTAGTAAATCAGGTAAATATGCTATAGCTAGACAGCATGAAAAATGTCTAAGGGTTATCAGATGGGTACTCACAAAGATAAATACAAAATGCAGGCTACTATTACAATAACCTTTTTGTCGTGCCCTGCAATTCATCTTTTATGATATTTCATCACTTTTTCACATATAATATTTTCCTGTCCCGAAACCAAAATCTTAATATACAAAAAAATGAGGATGAGTTCTAAGTCATCCTCGGTCGGGTTTCTCACCCTGCATTTTAGTTTAAATTGAATTTAGCTCCTCGCCATTCAAGAGCTATCGCTCGTTTGCATTGTACCATAAGGCATCTAAAAGTTCCAACATATAATTCCAATCATGCTTATTCAATATTCATAATTCTTTTATTGATATTTCCGAAGCATCACGCAAAATCTAAAATTAAAATTTAGGGAACTTTTATAATCATATTACACGCAAATGTTCCCTATTTTTATCTTTTTGTTTTGTTGTGTATAAATCATCAACTTCTCGTAATATTTATACACACAAGAAAAAATCCAAATTAGCATAATTTCAAACTGTTTTGGACTATTGTTAATCATTTTATCGGAACAATCCAAAGCCATTTAACGGAACATTACAAGTTCTTACCAAGCTCATTTGCTCTTTTCATGACTTCTTTATGATTTATCGCATCATTCGCATCACCAATACCTGCACCAGTCACAATCCCTTTTAGTTCTGCCTTTTCAAAACAGTCAACCCAACCTTGAAGTCCATTATAAGCTTTCTCAAATGCACTTTCCTCATCTTCGGCAGCCGTTGCGATCATATAGATATCTCTAAATGAATAATCACTATTATAAAGTGGATTTAAACGGTCTAGTAATGTTTTCATTTGACCACACATTTCATAATAGTAGATAGGCGTAGCGTATACAATAATCTCAGCTTCCTTTACCTTTTCCATAATGTCTGCCACATTATCTTTTAATACACAACAACCACTCTTTATACAAGATAAGCAACCTATACAATACTGAATTGACTTTCCTTTTAATGAAACATATTCCACATCATGCCCCGCTTCTATGGCACCTCTTTCACACTCCCTAGCTAGAATATCTGAATTACTATTTGTTCTTAAGCTTGTAGATACAATTAATACTTTCATTGACATAAGTACCTCCTGATATTAGTATAATACCTAAAGCTGACTTTAGGTCGAGAAAGGAATCGTTATGTATACAATTGGACAAGTATCTGAAATGTTTGATTTACCCATCTCTACCCTTCGATATTATGATAAAGAAGGATTTTTCCCTCATTTAGTTCGCAAAGGCAATATTCGCTATTTCAGTAATCATGAAATTGAGGCCTTACATCTCATTGAATGTTTAAAGAAATCGGGTCTTGGCATTAAGGAAATCAATCAATTCTTTGCTTTGGTTTCTGAAGGAAGTGCAAGTTTTGAAAAGAGAAAAGAGTTGTTTGAGGCTCGAAAAGAGGCTGTAGAAGCTGAAATTAAAAGTCTTCAAGAAACACTATCTTTATTAGAATTTAAGTGTTGGTACTACTCAAAAGCTATGGAGGATGGTACAGAAGAATATGTTCAAGCCATGCTTCCAGACAAACTCCCAAGTGATATTCAAAAATTATATGATGCAAGTCATAAATAAGAAAATGGAGCAGATATTCTGCTCCAAAGCTATTCAAAACCAGCTGGCTCGTTCTGATTTTGATTGACTGATTCTTAAATTTCAAACCATTTGATTTCACAAGCATCCAATTCAACATCAAAGCTTGTTCCATCCCCCTTATACACGGTAGTTGTCTGTGGTTCATATGTATTATTGACAACACAGAAACTGTTTGTAGAAGGATATACGTTGATATCCACATTGTAGTTGTCGGAATACCAGCGTTTCATTTCTTCTTCTTTGTGTGCTGCAAAGAAGATTGCACGATACAATAGTCTTACGTTTTCAAAACTAAATGGAAGACCATTCATATACACGCCGCGACCTTTTCCATATTCATTTACAGCTAAATTGACATGTAGATCTTTTTCAGCCAAAATTTCTGTTTCTGGAAGAGCATATACATCATTTACACATTCTCCCCAATCTTCATGTTCTAATTGTTCTGTAATAAAGTGGTTTGGATGTACTTGCCAATTGTATTTGTCTGTGTGCATTGTGAAACCTAATTCTTTATCCACACCCAATACATCGTATAAAGTGAAGAATTTACCGTTGCGGTTGATAGCTGTTGGCTCACCCACACCGATGAATCCACCGCCCTGGTCTACATAACGACGAAGAGCTGTAATCACTGGTTCATCAAATTCAGCTCCACCACTAAAGCTTGTATATGCAGAACCAATGTTCATCACAACGTCCATATCATCTAAGATGGTTGGATCTTTTCGTATATCATCAAAACTAATGAAATGAACATCAAATGGGAAACCACTCAACGCCTCCATTACACCTGTATATGAATAGATTTGTTTGTACCAAATGGCATGGTGAACCAAGTGTGTTCCCCAACGACGAAGTTCTCCCCAACTATTAATTACACCCACTTTTAATAAGTTTAGTGGAACTTGTTGGTTCACATGAGAATATAGCGTACGGAATTCGTCACATACCTTTTCAATATAATCAATGAATTCAGGGAAATCCAATGCCAATTTTAAATATCCACCATAACCAATACGATCGACTGGACTACGTAAAATAGCTCTACGAGCTGTTACCCAGTTGACCTTAGCTTCTTTTAATGGATCTCCATTTTCATGGAAAACATCTGGGAAGAAGTATGGTAAAAATCTTCCTTCTGTATACTTAACACCCTTAATATCGGAAATTAAACGAAGTGTTGTACCAGAACCAACTGATCCTACAACCGCATCCAATCCAATGGATTCAAAATATTTTCCAAATGGCTCTGTACCAATCCAGTGATCCCCTAAGAACATCATGGCTTCTTTTCCATATTCATGACAAATATCTACAAATTTCTTCGCTAATTTACTTACTTCGCGCTGTTGGAAATCCATGAAATCACGATATTCCTTAGTTGGAACACAGAAAGTTGAGTTATTAAATCCTTTGTTGATAATATATTCCGCTCTAAATGGATAGCCCACTTCTTTTTCAAACTGTTCCAAAATATATGGAGATACAGAAGCACTATATCCAAACCAGTCTACAAATTTTTCGCGTGCAAACTCATCAAATTGAAGCGTGAATTGGTGGAAGAACGTTGTAAAACGAACAACATCTACATCATCTCTTTCTTCACAGAATTTTCTAAATTTATCCAATACATACTTTTGTGTTTTAGGTTGTCGAACATCAAAAGTCATTTGGTGTTCTTCACCCTGCCAATCATTTGTCAATGCATTATACATATGTACAGGATCCCAAATCACAAATGCCAAGAAGCTTACTGTATACGCATGATACGGAATTGTATCATGAATAATCACTTCACCCGTTTCTTCATCATAATCCCAATTTGTGATGACATCATCCGTTGTACGATCAATAACTTCCCACCATCTGTGATTGTCTTTTGTGTTTGGCTTTAATTGATCCTTATAGAAATGCTGCATGATTTGAATTTTTAATTCGGTTGACTTTGCCGTCACAAAATCACTCATCAAATACATCTGTTGGATTTCATCTGGATTTGCCTTGGCCCACGCATTATCTTTTCTTGTCGTATAGTAAGTCGCATATTGCTTAATATCCATCTTACGCAATTCTTCTGGCATATCCGTTCCGTCACAGTCACGGATGGCATCGGCTTTCCATCGATTAATAATCTCAATTGTTGCATCAATTACATCAACATCTGTCGGTACAGTTACTCTGCCTGTTTCAATCATTTTATTTTCTCCTAAACTAGTCAATTCTATTTTCAGTTTCCATATCAAAGAAATGTACTTTTGATAAGTCCATTGTTAATTTAATTGTTGAATGTGCTTCTGGTTCCAAACGAGAATTTACTTTGGCACACATTTTTTGTCCATTTAAAGCACCATGCAAAATATATTCATGGCCCAATAGTTCGGCCACTTCAATTTCAAAATCAAAGTTAGCACTCGGATATGTATCAGCTACAATTCCCTCACCATGTAAATCTTCTGGACGAATACCCATGATAATTTCTTTTCCTTGGTAGCTAGAAAGTTTTTCTCTATACATCAAAGGAATTTCAATCTTCATATCCCCCACTTGGAAGAAACCATTTGTATACGTACCCTTCACAAAGTTCGTTGCAGGAGCACCCAAGAATCCAGCTACGAATAAATTTGCCGGATTATTATATATTTCTTTTGGCGTACCAATCTGCTGGATATATCCACCCTTCATAACAACAATACGATCAGCCATAGTCATGGCTTCCGTTTGATCGTGTGTTACATAAATGGTAGTAGCTCCAATACGTTCATGAAGCTGAATGATTTCCGAACGCATTTGTACACGCAATTTCGCATCCAAGTTTGATAGTGGCTCATCCATTAAGAATACCTTCGCATTACGAACGATAGCACGACCCAAGGCAACACGCTGTCTTTGACCACCTGATAAAGCTTTTGGCTTACGATCCAAATAAGGCTCAATCTCTAAAATACGAGCAGCTTCATGCACGCGCTTATCAATTTCTTCCTTACTATACTTACGTAGTTTTAAGCCAAATGCCATATTCTCATATACACTCATATGAGGGTATAACGCATAAGACTGGAATACCATCGCAATATCACGATCTTTTGGTTCCACATCATTCATTCTTTTTCCATCAATGTAGAAATCACCGGCACTAATCTCTTCCAAACCAGCAATCATACGAAGTGTTGTAGATTTACCACATCCACTTGGTCCTACAAACACAATAAACTCTTTATCTTTAACTTCTAAATTAAAGTCAAATACAGCCTGAACATTGTTGTCATATATTTTATCAACATGCTGCAATGATAATTCTGCCATACTTCTTCCTCCTATTTATGTTTTCGATTGTATAGAAACAATAATGTTAGTAAGCCTGTCAATCCAACGATTTCAATCATTAGATTACGAACACTTACCGTCTTCTGTGCCCAAATGATCATACCTAAGAACACAAAGAATAAAACGATCATAATTATGTTCATTACTTTATTTTCATCTCTCATATTAGACACCTTACTCTTTCATTCCACCAATACTCATGCCCTGTGTAATCTTCTTTTGAACACAAATATAAAGAACTAACGTTGGAATCATAACAATTACCAACCCAGCATACATGACACCAAAGTTTGCCTGTGACTTCGCATCCGCCATTAAGTATTTAACACCAACGGCCAACGTCGCATTTTCTTTATCCATAAAAGTAAATGCGATAATATATTCATTCCAGAAAGCCAAGAATTGAAATAGGACAACCGTAATAATACTTGGTCTTGCCATGGGAATCATAATCTTTGTCATGGTCTTAAAGTAGCCACAACCATCAATGCGAGCCGCCTCTTCATACGCCTTAGGCAACGTTTTAAAATAGCCCGTCAACAAATAGATTGTGAAAGGTAAGGCCGTTGCCGCATACACGACAGAAAGCCAGAACTTACTATTTAAGAAAAAGTCAAATCCAAGCTTAATGTCCGCATTAAATAACATTAAGAAAATTGGCAAAACAATATAGTTCACATTTACGAAAAGTCCAGCCATGAAAAGTCCATTAAAGAATTTCTTTCCCGCAAAATCAAATCGTGCCAAAACATACGATGCAGGAAGAGCCACCACCAATAGAATGACTAATGATAGTGCTGTTACAATGATTGTATTTATTAAATAATCACCCATTCTTGCCTTCACAAAGGCATCCGCAAAGTTTGACCACAACATTTGTTTGGGAAGATCAAATGGATTTCCACTCACCAATTCCAATTGCGATTTTAAAGATGCAAGGAATACCCATGCGATAGGTACAATAATCGAAATAGCTAATGTGATCAGTGCCACATAAACAAAGATCTTGTATAAAGGAAAATTACGTTTCTTCATATCTCATCCTCCTAATACTGTAAAATATCACGTTCAGTGACCTTATTTATGATGGCGGATAAGGCAAATGAGAATACGAAGATACATACTCCGACGGCCATACCAAATCCGTATTTACCAGCGAACGCATTGTTGTACATATAGTTCAATGCCACTTCACTTCCTAGATTTCCCTCACTTGTCAATTGAACGAACATAAATGATAAGTTGATTGTAGAAATTACGAAGAAAGTTAAAGTTGTACGAATGTTATCCCAAATCAAAGGTAAAGTAATCATAAAGAACTGTCTGACTTTACTAGCCCCCTCAAGACTTGCAGCCTCATATAGGTTTTCTGGAATACTCGACATACTCGACATATACATAACCATATAATAACCAATGGCCTGCCATACAAGGGCACCAATAATAGAATAGTTAATAACAGCCGGATTTCCCATCCATTGTTGTTGTAAAGACGAAAGTCCAATCATACCGAAGAATGTATTTAAAATACCATTCGTAGGTTGATAAATAGCTGAGAAAATACCTGCAATAACAACAATACTCAAAATATTTGGAATGTAGAAAATAACACGGAAGAAGTTTTTTCCAACAAACTCTTCACGAGTTAATAATGTCGCAAACAATACGGCCAACACCAAAGTGATGATCGTAATCAATACAACATACAAGATTGTATTTTGCATAGCCTCAATAAAACGCATGTCGTTAAAAAGAACCTTAAAGTTGAAGAACCCGGCAAAAGTGGCATCACTTACGAAATTGCTCTTTTTAAAGAATGCTGTCTTAAATACATCAATCGTTGGAATCACCATAAAAATGAAGACTAGAATAACGGCTGGTGCAAGACACGCAAATACGAAACGATTTTGTGCTTTCTTTTTATTCATGAGTTTTTCCTCCCATCTTTTAAAAAGCGACGAGCAACAATTTGCTCATCGCTTTCAGTTTAATTATTCAGTTACAGCTTTGTTTTTAGATAATTTAACCCAAGCATCTGCTAATTTGCTTTGGTAATCTTTTGCAGTTAATTCACCAGTAGCTAAAGAGTCGATTGAACCAAATACGGTTGCAGCACGGTCAAAGTCTGGTAAGTTATCTGTGTTGTAAGGAGCAAATGCACCTAATGCAGCAGAAGCAGTGTCATATACTGAGAAGAATTCTTTTGTATATCCATCTTCCATAGCCGCGATAGTGTCTGACATATTTGTAGTTGGAACAATGTTTCCACCTTCAGCCATGATCTTAACACCTTCATCCGAATAGATAAACTTCAAGAATGCTTTCGCATCATCTACGTTTTTAGCTTGAGCAGGAATCCATACTTGTTCAGTCATAGAACCAACGAAACGTTCACCATCTTTTTCTAATGCAGGCAATGGAAGTAATCCCCAGTGATAATCTTCAGGAGTTGTATCTGCCATTTCATTAACTACCCAGTCACCATTAGGCATGAATAATGCTTTTCCATCAATGACAGCCTGTTGGTTCATTGTGAAACCATCTTTCGCATTCGCATTTGAGACTGTATCAGAATATAAATAATCAGGACTTACTAATTTAGTTAAAATATCGATAGTTTGTTTAGCACCATCTGTATTCCAAGCATCCTTATCATAATTTAATACTTTCGTTAATAATTCTTCTCCACCAGTTTCTTTCAACAATGCATTTAATGTGTTGTCAAAATAACCATTTGTTGGATAAGTAAATAATGCGATACCATCTTTCTTAGCTTGATCACCTAAAGCCCAGAATTCTTCCCAAGTTGTTGGAAGTTCATATTTCTTTCCTTCTCCAACCAATTCAGTATTATAGAAGAATCCAGCTGGAGTTGTCTTAAGTGGCATCAAATAAGATTTTCCATCACCATAATATTGTACGATACTACTATTTGCGTAGTTTTCATCCATACCAACTTCTTCAACTACATCTGAAATATCCAATACTTCATGAGTATTTAATTGAGTTTCAGTATATCCAGAAGGCTGACCTAAGTTATAGTAAACAACATCCGAATATTCACCCTTCGCATTTTCTTTATTCAATACATCTGGCAATTCTTTTTCAAAACGCAATTGAACATCTACATCCGGATTTGCCTTTTCAAAAGCCTTAGCCAATTTTGTGAATACTTCTTCACCATTACCACCAGAGAAAGAATCAAATTTTAATACTCGCTTATCTCCAGAATCAGAATTTTCAGCTGGTTTGCTAGAACATCCTGCTAACATAGATGCTGCCATCGCAAATGATAACCCAGCAGTTATAACTTTTTTCATACTTTACCTCCTCATAAATTCGTATGAACCTCTTTTGACAAGCCTAGTATAGCTTATTTGAAAGCGCTTTATCATAAAAATATAGCTCTATATTTTAGATATATTGCGATTTAGTAAATTCGGCAACAAAATTGATAAACAAAAGAAAACAATATATAATAATACAAAAAGAGGTGTTTTTATGAGTACACAACGCTTTCAAATCGATCAAGTCGACTTCAATAAAGCCCGACCCAAATTACTATATATAACCGAATCCAAGTTCGATCACGAATGGAATTCCACCCTACATACCCATTTATACACGGAAATATTCTATGTGACAAAAGGCCATGGACTTTTAAGTTTAGACAACAAAAACTATCCCGTAAAAGAAGACGATCTCGTTATTGTCAATCCATTGGTATCCCATACCGAGCGTGGTATTGAAAATGTCAACTTCGAATATATTGTTATGGGAATTGAAGGCGTTACCTTCTTTTCAAAAGAAGAAGACGAAGAACAGGGATGTAGTATTGCCAATTATTATGAATACAAACACGAAGTACTATTCTATCTAAAAACCATTTTAATGGAAGTTAAGGCAAGAGATGCTGAATATCAATCGTTATGCCAAAACCTATTAGAAGTATTACTAATCAACCTGATGCGTAGGGCTAACATTAGTTTAAAATCTTCACCCGTTAATAAAGCCAACAAAGACTGTGTCTATATTGAAAAATATATTGATGCTCACTTTAAAGAAGATATCACACTAGACACATTAAGTGAACTTACTTTCTTAAATAAATATCACATTGTACATGCCTTTAAACAATATAAGGGAATCTCTCCCATTAACTACATGATTCAAAAGCGTATTCAAGAAGCTAAAGTTCTACTTTCTACAACCAATCTTCAAATCTCAGAAATATCCATCATCATAGGATTTACGAGCCAATCCTATTTTGCCCAAGCCTTCAAAAAAGCAACGGGCATTTCACCCATTCAATTTAGAAAAAATCATAGTGAACAATAGAAAAAGGAGCACACGCTCCTTTCAGATTGTTGACAAAAGCCTATACCTTTTCGTAAGGACATAGGCTTTTT
>OGZF01000995.1_pt1 | contig 20782 bp, 17 predicted proteins | sample 1576771 | NCBI WGS metagenome assembly OGZF01 (sample SAMEA3541536, study PRJEB24748) | human gut metagenome | biome: human gut; feature: human-associated habitat; material: faeces | place: China | collected 2012
GTCTTGGGGGCGTGCAGCCCCCAAGTCGCGGGTCCGCTGCGTCGAAACAGCGGCAGTTTTCTTTGGTTCTTTCTTTTGCTGCCAAAAGAAAGAACAACCTTCCGGGCGGCTGCCGTTAAAACTTTAGCCGAGAAAGGAAACCTCGTCATGTCAAACGAAACAAACAAAACTCCCAGCCAGGGCCGTAAGGTCGGCATTGCGCGCTTTTTTGAACTGCTGGGCCGCGACCTGTGGCCGCTGTATAAATCCGGCATCCTCTGCGTGCTGGGCTTTCTGCCCGGCACGGCGCTGGCCGTCTTTGGCATGATGGCCGGGTCCGCGCTGCTGACCGTCGTCGGCGGTGTGGTCGGCGGCCTGGTCGGCGGGCCGTTCCTGTCCGGTATGATCGATACCGTGCTGCGCGCCCTGCGCGATGAGCCCGGCTACTGGTGGAACACCTATAAACGCGCCTGGAAGCAGAACTGGCGGCAGAGCCTTGTGCCCGGCGCACTGCTGGGCCTGTTTGTGGGCAGCTGGGCCTGGATGCTCCGCGCCCAGGCCGAGAGCGGCAACACCAGCACCGCCCTGTGGGTCGCCTCCTTCGCAGGCATCTTCGTCTGCACGGGCTTCTTCACCTGGCTGCTGGCGCAGGTACCGCTCGTGGATCTGCCGCTTGCCCAAATCGCCAAAAACGCCGGGCTGATGTTCTTCGGCTTCTTTCCGCGCACCGCGGCGGCAGCGCTGGTGCTGGCCCTGTACTGGGGCGCAACGCTGCTCTACCTGCCCGCCACGATCCTGACGATTTTGGCGTTCGGCTTCTGGCTGCCCGTCACGATTGCCCTGATGATCGTCTACCCGGGTCTCGAAAAGGTCTTTAAGCTCGAGGAAACGATCAACGCCCGCCGCGCCGCCGAGATCGAGGAGCGCATGGCGCAGAACCAGCCCAAATTCGACCAGTAAGGGGGACCCGGTATGGAAAAAAATACCGTCCTTTTGCAGGACACCGAAGCCTTCATGCACGGTGAGCTGGACAACGTGACCGTCCAGCAGAACTGCATCGTGCTGGATCTGGTGCAGGGCGGCTATGTGCCCTACGGCTGCTACACCAGCGCACCGATCCCGATGCCGCTGTTTGATGCGCTGCGGGTCAGCTGGAACGCGGCCTCGCCCGAGGACACGGCGGTGGAGGCCCAGGCCCGCGTCATGGTGGACGGCAACTGGACGCCGTGGAACAGCTTTGGCAAGTGGAGCCCCAGTCTGCACCGGGAAGGCCCGCCCTACCAGGCGCGCGGCCCCGTGCAGCGCTGGCCTGACCGCCTGCAGCTTGACAGCAAATACGCCACGGCGGTGCAGCTGCGCATCTACCTTTACTCCAAAAATGAGAAGGTGAGCCCTGCTGTTATGCTGCTGGGGGCCAGCGTGCGGGTGGTGGATGTCATCCCCGCGCGCGGGCGGCTTGTCAACGCACGGCTGCACCTGATGCCCTACACGGCGGCCCGCCGCGCCCCGGCGCTGCAGCCCTGGATGGACGCGGCGATCTCGCTGGCCAGCCTGACGAACCGCTGGGGCGCCGATCTGCTGCCCGAGGAGTTCGCCCAGGTGCTGCGCGACTGGCGCGCACCCGATGACTGCGGCCCCCGAAACCTGAGCTTTGCCGCCGCCGCGGCGGCGCAGTGGGGCTTCCCCGCGTGGGTGGCCTACGCGGACCTGGCGCTGCTGCGCGCCGAGGCCCGCGCCGGGTGCGGCGCTGTCGTTACATTGCAATCGACCCCGGCACAGATCGCCGCCGGTGCGCCAGAACGGCACTGCGCAGCGCTGCGCGGGTTTGCATCGTCGCTGGACGGCGAACCCAAGGTGCTGCTCTGCGACCCGTATGCCGCGGCAGAGGATTTCGACTGCGAGATCGAGATGCCGCTGGACGACTTTATGGTCGCGTGGGACAATGTGGCCCTGCTGATGCGCCAGCGCAAGTCCAGCACGCCGCCGCAGGGCCGTACCCGGTGCAGCGCGTGGATACGCCCCGTGGGCACCGACGCGCCCGGCGTCTACCGCCTCTACCTGAACGGCGAGGAACACCCCCTGCCCGACGACTTCTGTGCGCAGGGCGGCGTTCTGGCCTACAGTCTGCCCGATGAGCACCCACACGCCACCACGGCCCACCGGCAGTTCAGCTATGTGGAGCCGACGCAGGGCGGTATCCTGCTTGAGCACGGCGACACCCCGCGCAAGTACACAGTCTACGCCATCGGCACCGACGGGCGGATGATCGTCGGCGATGTGACGGTATAAAAGGAGAACGCTATGAAGCTGCTGATCGCATCGGATATTCACGGCGCGGCGGGCTATTGCCGGGACCTGCTGGCCGCCTGGGACCGCGAGGGCGCAGACCGCCTGCTGCTGTTGGGCGACCTGCTCTACCACGGCCCGCGCAACGACCTGCCGCCCGACTATGCGCCCAAGGAGGTCATCGCCCTGCTGAACGCGCGGAGAAATCAGATTTTCTGCGTGCGCGGCAACTGCGACACCGAGGTGGACCAGATGGTGCTGGAATTTCCGGTGCTGGCCGACTACGCGGTCCTCACGGCGGGCAGCCGCCTGCTCTACGCGACCCACGGCCATGTGTACAACACGGCCCACCTGCCGCCGCTGCAGCCCGGGGACATCCTGCTGCACGGCCACACGCACATCCCCGCCTGGGAGGTGTTCGGGACGGATAATCTGTATCTCAACCCCGGCTCGGTCTCCATCCCCAAGGCAGGCACCCCCCACAGCTATATGACGCTGGAAAACGGCGTGTTTACCTGGAAGGAGCTGGGCGGGGAGGCGTACCACACACTGACCTTATAATAATATGCCGCGCGGTAGGGGCCGGGCATGCCCGACCCTGCACCTGCCCATAGACGCCCGCTGCGCCTTACACGCCCGGGCCGGGCATGCCCGGCCCCTACCCCCGATGCAAAGCATAACACGACACCCCGTAGGGCGGCCGGTCCCCGGCCACCGCGGCACACCATAGATTTACGCGAGGAGTATACTATGAAAATCCCTGCAAAAGGCTTTACCCACGGCGGAAAATTCCATGCGGACGATGTTTTTTCCACTGCCCTTTTACAAATCCTGCGCCCTGACATTCAGGTGACGCGGGGCTTCGTTGTGCCGGATGACTTCGACGGCATCGTCTACGACGTCGGCGGCGGTATGTTCGACCACCACTCCGAGCCGCGGGAGTGCCGCCCCAACGGCGTGCCCTACGCCGCGTTCGGCCTGCTGTGGCGGCTGCTCGGCGCACAGCTCGTGGGCGAGCATCAGGCCCGCCTGCTGGACGAAAACTTCATCCAGCCGTTGGATCTGAACGACAACACCGGCGAGCAGAACTCGCTGGCCGACGCCATCGGCAGTTTCAACCCGCTGTGGGACTCGAAGGATGACCCCGACGTGTGCTTCTGGCGTGCCGTGCCCGTGGCAAAGCAGATCCTTGAGAACGAGATCGCCGCCGCCAACGCCGTGAACCGCGCCGACGACACGGTCCGCCGCGCTTACGCCAGTATGAAGGACGGCATCGTCGTGCTGCCCGCCTATATGCCGTGGAAAAACGGCCTGTACAAGACCGACGCGGTCTTTGTAGTCTACCCCAGCCAGCGCGGCGGCTACAGTGCGCAGTGCGTCAACGACCACCGCACCAAGCGCAGCAAGCAGCCGTTCCCGGTGGCCTGGGCCGGCAAGCCCGAGGACAAGCTGCGCGAGGTCAGCGGCCTGGGCCTGCGGTTCTGCCACCCCAGCCGGTTCCTGATCACCGCCGATGACAAGGCGACGGCCATCGAGGCATGCCGCCGCACGCTGCGTGCCGCGGGGAAGAAGGTCAGCGAGGAATGAGCGAAGCCGAACCGATTCGCTTTGGCCCGTCCCCCAGCCCCGCCGAGGCGCAGGAGCCGACCCCCGCGCCCGCCTGGGCCTACCTGCTGCGCTGCCCGGACGGCAGCCTGTACGGCGGCTGGACGAACGATCTGGCCCGCCGCTTAAAAGCCCACCGCAGCGGCAAGGGCGGGGCCAGGTACACAAAAAGCCATGGCAGGGACGCCGTCCGCCTGGCCTACGCAGAAAAATGCGCCGATAAAAGTGCGGCACTAAAACGCGAAGCAGCGCTGAAAAAGCTGCCGAAGGCCGACAAAGAGGCCCTGGCCGCCCGGTGGGCCGCCGACAACAAAATTACCCTGCGGATGGCCACGCCGGACGATGCCGCCGCGGTCTGTGCGCTGTACAACTGGTACGTGCGCCACGGCACGCAGACCTTCCAGTACGCGCCGTCCACCGTGGAGGAATACCGCGCGAACATTGCCCATGTGCGGGAGAACGCGCCGTTTATCCTGGCCGAGAGCGCCGACGGGCGGCTGCAGGGCTTTGCCTGTGCGCACCTGTGGCATGAGCGCGAGGCGTACTCGTGGGATGTCGAGACGACGGTCTACTGCGCGCCCGACTGCGTCGGTCAGGGTGTCGGCGGGCGGCTGTACCGCGCGCTGCTGGCGCTTTTGAAGGCGCAGGGCTATTACAACGCCTTTGCCCTTGTGACCGGGAATAACCGCCAGAGCAACGATTTCCACCGCGCGTTAGGCTTCAAAAAGATGGCGACGGAGAAGCGCACCGGGTACAAGTTCGGCCAATGGCTGGATCTGGATTACTGGGTGATGGCTCTGCACGAAGGTGACGGGGAGCCGCAGCCGGTCCGCAAGACCCTGACGGACGCGGAAATTGCGGAGGCGATGGGGTAAGCATGCCGCCCTGCGGCTGTAATACAGGTAACATCGGCCCCAAAGCCGCGCGGTAGGGGCCGGGCATGCCCGGCCCGGTGGCTCCCCGTAAACGCCGGTTTGCCGTACACCCGCGGGGCGTCGGGGACGCCGCCCTCTACAAAGCACCCGTGAACGTTAGTCCGTAGGGAGGGGTCTTGACCCCTCCGCCGGCCTTGCGCGGCAACCCGTTAAACAGGCGGCCACGCGGACCTTCGGCGGCATGGGGGCATGCCGCCCTACGGCTGTAATACAGGTAACATCTGCCCCAAAACCGCGCGGTAGGGGCCGGGCATGCCCGGCCCGGTGGCTGCCCGTAAACGCCGGTTTGCCGGACACGGGCACGGAGCGGTCAAGACCGCCCCCTACAAAGCACCCGTGAACGCCCGCTTGCCGTACACCCGCGGGGCGTCGGGGACGCCGCTCCCTACAAAGCACCCGTGAACGTTAGTCCGTAGGGAGGGGTCTTGACCCCTCCGCCGGCCTTGCGCGGCAACCCGTTAAACAGGCGGCCACGCGGACCTTCGGCGGCATGGGGGCATGCCGCCCTACGGCTGTAATACAGATGAGCACTCGTCCCAAAACCCCGACAACGCCATAGCCAAAAAAAGCGCTGCTGTCACTCTCCGACAGCAGCGCTTTTTGCGTCTATTGAAATTTCTTTAGTTCCTTCTTTGTAAAGAAGGAACAAAACCCCCGTAAATCAAATCGCCCCGTTCTCCCGCAGCCACGCCTCCAGCTCGGCGGCGGGCTTGTAGCCGACGGACCGGCTGACCTCCTGACCGTTCCTGAAAAGCAGCAGCGCCGGGATGGCGTCGATCTTGCGGGCCATGGCCAGCTTCAGGTTCTCGTCGGTGTTCAGCTTGCCGACCTTGACGGTGGGATGCGCCGCGGCGAGCTCCTCTAGCACGGGGCCCATCATCTTGCAGGGGCCGCACCAGTCGGCCCAGAAATCCACCACGACGGGCATGGCGCTCTGCAAAACCTCGGTGTCAAAATTCTGTTCGGTGATCTTGATAGACATATAGTTGCATCTCCTTTATAATAAGTTCAAATTTTTGCGTCCGCATACTGTAAGGCCAGCACTGCGCGGATGTCCCGGCTCGAATGCCCGATGCGTATTTCGTACCGGCCCGGCGCGGCGCACCAGGCGTGCAGCTCGGGGCTGTAACGGCTTATATCCTGCGGCGTCAACGTAAAGACGACCTCCCGCTCCTCGCCGGGCTGCAGGTCGATCTTCGCAAACCTGCGCAGCGCCTGGGGCACCCGCCCGCCCGGCACCGGTGCGCCCGTGGCATCGGCCACATAGAGCTGCACTACCTCGGCTCCGCGCATCGCGCCGCTGTTTTTCACCGTCACCCGCGCGGTCACGGTGCCGCCCGGCGTCAGCGTGTCGGCGTCCAGCGCCGCGCCGCGGTAGACGTAGCCCGTGTAGCTCAGCCCGTGGCCGAACGGCCAGCGCACCGGCATTTTGCGGGCGTCATACCAGCGGTAGCCCACGTAGACGCCCTCGCGGTAGTCGGCGGTCACGCCGTCACCCGGGAAATCCAGATAGCAGGGCGTGTCCTCCAGCCGCAGGGGCCAGGTCTCGGGCAGACGCCCGCAGGGGTCGGCGTCGCCCCACAGCAGGGCGTCCGTGGCCTCGCCCAGACCCTCGCCCGCCAGATACATGCACAAAACAGACGATACATCGTCTGCCCAGGGGCACTCCACCGGGCCGGAGGTGTGCAGCACCACGACGGTGTTCTTCTGCACGGCGGCCACGCGGGCAATCAGGTTGTTCTGGCATTCGGGCAGGCGCATATGCCGCCGGTCCGCGGCGGCCAGCTCGGCGCATTCGGGCAGACCGGCAAAGATGACCGCGGCGTCCGCAGCTTCGGCGGCGGCCACGGCGCGCAGGAACTCCGCCTCGTCGCGCTGGTCGCGGTCCGCGGGGAAGCCCTCGATATATTGGATCTTGCGGTCATGCAGGACCGCAGCGTCGATGGCACTTGTGACCTGCGGCGCACGGGGATGACCGGCGGAATAGCGCGGGTGGTCGGCGAAGGCACCGATGTAGGCTACCTTCTGCCCCTTGTGCAGCGGCAGTGCGCCCAGATTGCGCAGGAGCACACCGCTCTGCTTGGCCAGCTCGACAGCCAGACTGCGGTCTGCGGTGCGGTCACGGTCCGCGGGGGACGGCTGGGTCGATGCGGCCAAAAGAGTGCGTATAATGTTCGATGCAGCGCGGTTTAAAACGGACTCGTCCAGTGCGCCGGACTGCACGGCATCCACAAGCCGCCCCGCGTCCGCAGGGGCAAAGTCCACGCCCGCGGCCAGCGTCCGGGCCGGGTCCTGCACCGCGCCCGGCTCCGCCAGCACCGCACCGGCAAAGCCCCACGCGCCGCGCAGCGTGTCGGTCAGCAGAGCCGTGTCCTCGCAGATGCGGGTGCCGTTCAGCTGCCCCGCGCTGCACACAACGGCCCGGGGCTGCCCGTCCCGCACGGCAGTCTCAAACGCGGGCAGGTAAAGCTCCTGCAGCGTGCGCTCGTCAACACGGCGGTTCAGCGTCCGGCGGTCTGTCTCCTGGTTGACCACGGCCAGCCGCCCCGCGCAGCCACCCACACCCGCGCTCTGCACGCCTTGCAGGAACGCCGCGGCCAGCGCCCCCGTCAGGCAGGGGTCCTCGGCCCAGGTGTCGGCGCTGCGTCCGCTCAACGGGCCGCGCTTCAGGTTGACGTCCGGCACGTCCAGCAGCTGTGCGCCGCCGCTGCGTGCCTCCCGCCCGAGCGCCGCGCCCATGCGGCGGGCCGCCTCCGGGTCAAACGACGCTGCCGCCGCGCACGCCGACGGAAAGCAGACGCCCCCGGCAGATTCCTGACTGTGCAGGCCGTTGACCCGCAGCGCCGGAAGGCCCAGCCGCGGGACCGCCGCGCCGGTGCAAAGACCGGCCTTTTCTTCCGGCGTCAGCGCGTCCACAAGCTCTTGAACGGTAGCGTACATGGGAAAATTCTCCTTTGACAAAGCACTTTTCAACATTATACCACGGCGCGGGTGGAAAATAAAATAAAAAAGTGTAAAATTATAGCTGTGAGGACACAACCTTGTAACAACACGGGGTTACAATACCCCCAAACAGGGAGGAAACGCGGATGAACAACATACTGATCGTGGAGGATGAGCACCTGATCGCGCGGCTGATCGAGATGACGCTGACCCGTGCCGGGTACCGCTGCACGCTGGCCGAGGATGGCCGGACGGCGGCGGATCTCATCGAAACCACCAATTTTGATATGGCGCTTTTGGATATTATGCTGCCCGGCCTGGACGGTTATGCACTGCTGGAATGTCTGCGGCCCCAGGGCGTGCCGGTCATCTTTATCACGGCCAAAAGCGCGGTGAAGGACCGCGTGCAGGGGCTGCGCCTGGGCGCGGACGATTACATAACCAAGCCGTTCGCGGCGGAGGAGCTTGTTGCCCGGATGGAAACGGTTTTGCGCCGCACCGGGCGCGGCGGGCGGGAGCTGTGCGCCTACGACGTGGTGCTGGACACGGTCAACCACACCGCCCGCCGGAACGGTGAGCCTGTGGAGCTGCGCCGCCTGGAATACGATCTGTTGGAGCTTTTGATGCGCAACCGCGGCGCGGCACTCTACCGCGACGTGATGTATGAGCGCGTCTGGGGCGGCATCCCCGACACCGAAAGTCTGCGCACCGTTGACACCCACATTGCCCGTCTGCGCAAAAAGCTCGGCTGGACGGACAAGATCGAGACGGTGTACAAGATCGGGTATCGGTTGAAGAAGGAAGATTGAACCGGGAACGGCAGTCTCCCTCCCTTGCCCCTCTCGTGCGTAAATTTTCACAGCAGTCCGTAGGGGCCGGGCATGCCCGGCCCGCAGCTTTGCTATGCCACCCTTTTGCCTTTTGCATCGTAGGGAGGGGTCTTGACCCCTCCGCAGCCTCCCGCCGCCGCCCCGTCACCGCTTTGCCGCCCAATCCACTCCTAACTCCACCACCCTCCCTTTCCCCAAACTTTACAAACTTTACACGCTCTACACAAAACCAGCCCTCTCTTTGCAAAACCTTTACCGCGATTGTACCGTACTATGGTCGAAACCGGCGCAAAACCGCGGTACAATTAGCTTGCTTCCGGTGAAGCACTGGCAAAACATCCAAACTATACCACATAAATTCGGGAAAAAGGGAGAATACACACATGAAACGTACTTCTGCAATTGCTGCCGTTACCGCTGCTGCGCTGGCTCTGAGCCTGGCTGCCTGCGGCTCTGCCGATTCCGCCGCTGCTTCCTCTGCCCCTGCCGGTGACTTCGACGCCGACCAGGACATCACGGTCATCTCCCGTGAGGACGGCTCCGGCACCCGCGGCGCCTTCATCGAGCTGACCGGTGTCGAGGAGAAGAACGCCGACGGCAAGAAGGTCGATAACACCACCGAGGCCGCCGCCATCCAGTCCAGCACCAACGGCGTCATGACCGCCGTCGCCAACGATGAGACCGCTATCGGCTACATCAGCCTCGGCTCTCTGAGCAATGACGTCAAGGCTGTCACCGTCGGCGGCGTCGAGGCCTCCGCCGAGACCGTCAAGGACGGCAGCTACGTTCTGTCCCGTCCGTTCAACATCGTCACCAACGGCGACGCGACGGACCCCGTGGCCGTCGATTTCATCGCCTATGTCTTGAGCAAGGACGGCCAGGCCATCGCTACCGACAACGGCTACATCGGTGAGGACGGCGCGGACTTTACCTCTGCCCAGCCCGAGGGCAAGATCGTCGTCGGCGGTTCTTCCTCCGTCTCTCCGCTGATGGAGAAGCTGATCGAGGCCTACAAGACCGTCAACCCCAACGCCGAGCTTGAGCTCCAGACCACCGATTCCACCACCGGCGTCTCCGGTGCGCTGGAGGGCACCTACACCATCGGCATGGCCAGCCGTGAGCTGAAGGACTCCGAGGTCGAGGGCGGTGCCAAGGCTACCGTCCTGGCGCTGGATGGCATCGCCGTCGTCGTCAACCCCAACAACACCACCGACGACCTGACCGTTGACCAGATCAAGGGCATCTACACCGGCGAGCTGACCACCTGGAGCGACGTGCAGTAAAAAGAAAAAGGCTTCCCCCTAGGGGGAAGCTGTCCGCGAAGCGGACTGATGAGGGGCGGGTTTCCCAAGATAACCCGTTCACGGGTTGGTAAGGCAAGGCCTCCCCTCATCCGGCGCTGCGGCGCCACCTTCCCCCCCTAGGGGGAAGGCTTTTTGGGTATCATAACCAATCTACGAGCATAAGGAGTATAGGAAAATGACCTCCAAGCTAAAAGAAGGCGTTATGCAGGGTGTGTTCACTCTCTGCGCCTGTGTGTCCATCCTGGCGGTGGCACTGATCTGCATCTTCCTGTTTGCCAACGGCGTGCCCACCCTGTTCAAGATCGGCCCGCTCAAGTTCCTGCTGGGCACGACATGGAAGCCCGGCAACGACATCTTCGGCATCCTGCCGATGATCCTGGGCAGCATCTACGTCACGGCGGGGGCTATCCTCGTCGGCGTGCCCATCGGCCTGCTGACGGCCATCTACATGTCCAAGTTCGCGTCGCCCTGCATCAATAAGGTCATGCTCCCGGCGGTGCAGCTGCTGGCCGGCATCCCGTCCGTCGTTTACGGTTTCTTCGGCATGATCGTGCTTGTGCCCGCCGTGCAGGCCATGGTCAAGTCGCCGTTCTTCAAAACCGTGCTCCACGTCAAGAGCGGCAAGGGCATGAGCCTGTTTACCGCCGCCGTGCTGCTGGGCATCATGATCCTGCCCACCATCATCACGGTCAGCAAGACGAGCCTCGACGCCGTGCCCGACAGCTACTACGAGGGCAGCCTTGCCCTTGGCGCGACGCATGAGCGCAGCGTGTTCTACGCCGTGCTGCCCGCCGCAAAATCCGGCGTGCTGTCGGCAGTCATCCTCGGTATTGGCCGCGCCATCGGTGAGACGATGGCCGTCGTCATGGTCGCGGGCAACCAGACCTGGATGCCCAAGGGTCTGTTCCAGGGCCTGCGCACGATGACCTCGAACATCGTCATCGAGATGGGCTATGCCGCCGACCTCCACCGCGAGGCGCTGATCGCCACCGGCGTTGTGCTGTTCGTATTCATCCTGCTTATCAACCTCTGCTTCAGCCTTGTGAAAGGGGGTAAGGACTATGCCTGAGATTGCCGCAGCGCAAACAGCCGCCGATATGACCTACGCAAAACCGCATGCGTTCATGCCCACCGGCGGCAGCAACCGCCGCGCCGCCCGTGCGCAGGCCGCCGCGCTGCGCTGGCTTGTGCGCATGGCCGCCCTGCTGACCGCCGCGGTGCTGGTGTTCCTCATCGGCTATATTCTGGTCATGGGCATCCCCAATTTGAAGCCCGAGCTGTTCGCCTGGGAGTATAACTCCGAGAACGTCTCGCTGACGCCCGCGCTCATCAACACGGTGCTGATGACGGCCTTCTCGCTGGCGATCTCGACGCCGCTGGGCATCTTTGCGGCCATCTGGCTGGTCGAGTACGCCCACCGCGGCAGCAAGCTGGTCAAGGTCGTGCGCGTCACCACCGAGACGCTGCAGGGCATCCCGTCCATCGTCTACGGCCTGTTCGGTATGCTGTTCTTCGTCACCAAGCTGCACTGGGGCTATTCGATGATCGCCGGTGCGTTCACGCTGGCCATCATGGTTCTGCCCGTCATCATGCGCACGACGGAGGAGGCGCTGATCGCAGTGCCCGACTCCTACCGCGAGGGCAGCTTTGGTCTGGGCGCGGGCAAGCTGCGCACGGTGTTCACGATCGTGCTGCCGTCCGCCATGCCCGGCATTTTGTCCGGCGTCATTCTGGCCACGGGCCGCATCGTCGGCGAGACCGCCGCGCTGATCTATACCGCAAGCTCTGTGGCAAAGATCCCGTCCGGCGTGTTCAGCTCCACCCGCACCCTGGCCGTACACATGTACCTGCTCTCGAACGAGGGCCTGTACATCGGCCAGACCTACGGCACGGCAGTGGTCCTGCTGGTGCTGGTGCTGGTCATCAACGGCCTGTCCGGCTTTGTGGCCGACAAGCTGGCGAAGAAGTAAAGCCGCCTGCGGGGCGTCAAGGACGCCGCCCCCTACATACGCAGCAGCTTGTAGGGGCCGGGCATGCCCGGCCCTCGGCAGACCCATTACCGCTCTGCTTCCGTGTAAGGCTGAGGGCCGGGCATGCCCGGCCCCTACGGCTCGGCAAAGGCATATATGCGGTCTATAAACAAAGATATAGCAAAGAGGTCATTTCATGAACAAATTTGAAGTGCGCAATATGGACCTGTACTATGGCAGCTTCCATGCGCTGAAAAATATCAATATCGACATCCCGGAAAAGGAGATCACCGCGTTCATCGGTCCGTCCGGCTGCGGCAAATCCACGTTTTTGAAAAGCCTGAACCGCATGAACGACCTCGTCGAGGGCTGCCGCATCTCCGGCGACATCAAGCTCGACGGCGTGGACATCTACAAGGACAAGATGGACGTCAACGTCCTGCGCAAGCGCGTCGGCATGGTGTTCCAGAAGCCGAACCCCTTCCCGATGTCCATCTATGACAACATCGCCTACGGCCCGCGCACCCACGGCATCCATAATAAAGCGCAGCTGGATGAGATCGTGGAAAGATCCCTGCGCGGCGCGGCCATCTGGGACGAGGTCAAGGACCGCCTGAACAAGAGCGCCCTGGGCATGTCGGGCGGCCAGCAGCAGCGCCTCTGCATTGCGCGCGCCCTGGCCGTTGAGCCCGAGGTCCTGCTGATGGATGAGCCGACGAGCGCCCTGGACCCCATCTCGACGTCCAAGGTCGAGGAGCTGGCCACGGAGCTGAAAGAAAATTACACCATCGTCATGGTCACCCACAACATGCAGCAGGCTGCGCGTATCAGCGATAAGACGGCATTTTTCCTGCTGGGTGAGCTGGTGGAGATGGGCCCGACGGAGCGTGTGTTCGCCACGCCCGTGGACAAGCGCACCGAGGATTACATCTCGGGCCGCTTCGGCTAAGGAGGTACGACAAATGGGTACGAGTGTACGAAAAATGTACGACGCCGAGCTGCTGCAGCTTGACACGATGCTGGCCCGCATGGGCCACGCCGCCGGCGGCGCGATCGAGAGCGCCATGACCGCCCTGCGCTCCGGCGACACCGAGCTGGCCCGCAGCGTTATTGCCCGGGACAGCGAAATCGACTCCGCCGAGCATGAGATAGAGCACCGCTGCTTAACGCTGTTTCTGCGCCAGCAGCCCGTGGCGGGCGACCTGCGCAAGGTCTCCACGGCGCTGAAGATGGTCACCGACATTGAACGCATCGCCGACCAGGCCAGCGACATTGCCGAGATAACGCTCCATCTCCACCCGGACGGCGCACGCACCGTCGGCGTGCTGGACGACCTGTACGCGATGGGCGACATTGCCCTGCACATGGTCAAGGACGCCATTGCCGCCTACGTGCAGGTGGACCTGTCCACCGCCGCGCAGGTCATTGCCCGCGACGACGACTGCGACGCGATGTTCAGCCGCATTTCCAAGGAAATTGCGGCCTACATCGCCGCCCACCCCAGTGATGCCGAGACGGCGCTGGACTTATTTATGATCGATAAGTACCTTGAGCGCCTGGGCGACCACGCCGTGAACATTGCGGAATGGGTCGAGTTCCTCAAGACCGGCGTCCACAAATCCCGCAAGATCGTGTAATGCGGGGATAAACAAGCCATTTTCTTATTATTTTCCTATACCAACCAAAACGGGACCTGCCGAAAAGCGGGCCCCGTTTTGGCGTGGAGGAAGGTTTTTTGTAGGGGCCGCGCATGCCCGGCCCGGAGGTCGGCGCGGCCACCCTTTAACGGGCAATTGCCTTTAACGCCGCGGGCCGGGCATGCCCGGCCCCTACCGCGCGGCGGCCCCCGCCCGGCTGCCCGGAGGGGTCAAGACCCCTCCCTACAAGGCACCCGTGAGCGGCAGTTCGTAGGGAGCGGTCTTGACCGCTCCGGGTGCTTTGCGGCAACGTCAGCTTCCCTGTAGGGGCCGCGCGGCAGCAAAAAAAGCAGCCGTCCCTTTCCGGAACGGCTGCTTGCTATCATTTCGCCCCTTTCCCCGCGAACACAACGTAAATCGTTTTGAACAAAATCTTTACGTCGCCCCAGAGGGACCAGTTGTCGATGTAGGCTACGTCGAGCTTGACGACCTCCTCAAAATCCTCGATGTCGCTGCGCCCGCTGACCTGCCACAGGCCGGTGATGCCCGGCTTCATCGACAGGCGGCGCTTGTGGTGGCTCTCGTACTGCTTGTACTCGTCCACCGTCGGCGGGCGGGTGCCCACAAGGCTCATATCGCCCCGCAGCACGTCAAAAAACTGCGGCAGCTCGTCAATGCTGGTGCGGCGGATGAATTTACCCACCTTGGTCACGCGGGGGTCATCCTCCATTTTGAACATCAGGCCGTTCATTTCATTCTGGGCCATCAGCTCCTTCTTGCGGGCCTCGGCGTCCACGTACATGCTGCGCAGCTTGTGGATGTAAAAATACCGCCCGTTGCGGCCCACACGCTTTTGTTTAAAAAACAGCGGGCCGGGGCTTTCGAGCTTGAGCGGGATGGCGACCACCGCGATGATCGGGATGCTGATGATACAGCCGATGACAGCGCCCACCACGTCCATGCAGCGCTTGGCGATCTGGTCGCGCAGCTGCAATTCAACGGTGCCCATCGTGACGATGTTGCCCCCGGCGCAGCGCCCCAGGGAACGGCTCAGCCGCGCGGCGCTCGTCTCGTCGCAGCAGGCTTCCTCAATGCGGTCCAGCAGCGGCAGACGGAAGTGCACGGTCAGGCCCATGCTCTCCATCTCGTCCAGATAGGGGATGAAGCTCTCGCCGCTGTCCATCGGCACATCGACATAGACCTCGTCGAGCGCCTCGCGCCGGATCCAGTCCATGAAGTCGTCGAACGTCGCCTTGACCTCGACGCCGCAGACTCTGGTGGAGATCGCGGCGGGCGTGGCCTCCAGCAGCGAGACGCCCACGACCCGGCGGGACCAGTCCTTTTGGATCTCGGGGATCAGCCGCTCGGCCCGGTCCGACGTTGTGACGACGCCGACGAGCGTCTCCATGCCCCAGCTGCGCTGGAACCGGATGAGCAGCCGCTTTAAAATCGCATGGGAGAACGGCAGCAGCACCGCGTTGACCGCGGGCACTGTGACCGCAAAATAACGGGAGTCCAGCATCGTGGCCTTGGCCAGCAGCATGCAGCCTGCATAAACAAGGCCGAGCGCGATGTTGAACCGGAGGGAAAGGCTGATTTCCTCATTTTCAGACCGTGTTACGATGTTTTTGTCCTGGTCAAAGAAGAAGAAGGTGACGACGAACGCCACAAACAGCAGGCACAGGGTCTGCAGCCAATCGGTGCTGGTGTAGGGGATCAGCACGCCGAACAGCCCGTCGGTGATGAGCCACGCCAGCAGCACGCTGACGGCCATCGTGAGCAGATCGGCGAAAAATACATAAGCGTATTGCAGCTTTTCGCGTTTACTTGTCATGAAGAAGGAGAAGTCCTCTCTAATAGTTATCTTCTTATTTTACCATAGACAGAGGATATTTTCAACAAAATCCGCAATATCATAACAATTACACAATTTATAGTGGCGCGGTAGGGGGAGGCTTCCGCCGCCGCGCACGGGCACGGAGCGGTCAAGACCGCTCCCTACAAACCGCTCGTTATCGTGGCATCGTAGGGAGGGGTCTTGACCCCTCCGCAGAGGTTTCCGCCGCCGCGGGCTCCGATTCGTTCTCCCGCCCGACGATCTCGGCCTTTAAGACGTCCTGAATTTCCACCAGACATTCCAGCAGCAGGGGGTTGAACTGCCCGCAGTCGCCGTGCAGGATCATCTGCACCGCGGTGTCCGGTGAGTAGGCAGCCTTGTAGACGCGCTTGCTGACCAGCGCGTCGTAGACGTCCGCCATCGAGACGATCTGCGCCGAAATCGGGATGTCGTCCCCGGCCAGGCCGTCGGGGTAGCCGCGGCCGTCCCAGCGCTCGTGGTGCCAGCGGCAGATGTCGTGGGCGGTCTTGACAAGCGCTTCGTTTTTATAGCGGCCCAGATGGTCCAGCATGTTTGCGCCCACAACGGTGTGGGTTTTCATAAGATCGAACTCCTCCGGGGTAAGCCGCCCGGGCTTGTTCAGGATCTTATCGTCTATCGCAACCTTTCCGATGTCGTGCAGCGCCGATGCCATGACGATCAGCTCCTGCGTTTCGGGCGGCAGGTCATACTTGTCGGTTTTCTGCGTCAGCCGCTCCAGAAGGCGCTGGGTCAGTGTGCCGATGTGCAGCACGTGCTGGCCGCTCTCGCCGTTGCGGAACTCGACGACCTCGCTCAGGATCGAGATCATCATCTTGGTGTTTTTCTCTTTTTCCTTGATCTGGCTCGTCACCAGCGAGGCGAGCCGCCGCTGCTTGGCGTAGAGCTTGATCGTGTTGAAAACGCGGCGGTAGACGACGCCCGCATCGAACGGGCGGCTGACATAGTCCGAGACGCCCAGCTCGTAGGCGCGGCGCACAACGGTGTCGGCGTCCTCGCTCGAGATCATGATGACGGGGATGTCCTCGATCCAGTGGCTGTGGTTCATCTCGCTCAGCACCGCAAAGCCGTCCATGACCGGCATGACGATGTCCAGCAGGATCAGCGCAATGCCGGTGTCGTACTGCTCCAGCATGGCCAGGCATTCCCTGCCGTTCGCCGCCTCCAGAATGTTGTAGTCGCTGCCCAGGATCTCCGCCAGAATGGCGCGGTTCATCTCGGAGTCGTCCACAATTAAAATGCTCTGGCGGGTCTGGCTTTCGCGCCCGGCAGCGCTCAAAGCGCCGTCCCGGGCGTTGTCCTCGGTCACGACCATGTTTTTGCGGTTCTTGGCCTGGTACATCAGCTTGTCAGCGCGGGAGACTGCCTGCTCCACGGTCTCGCCGGGCTGCGTTATCACGCCGCCGATGCTGGCGGACAGCTGCAGACGGGAATACCCCGGCACGCTGGCGGTGTGCAGCTGCTCCCGGATGCGGTCCAGCTTGGCCAGGAACGCCGCGCGCTCAATGCCCGGCAGCACCAGCAGGAACTCGTCGCCGCCGTAGCGGATGAGCACGTCCGATTTGCGGATGCAGGCGCGCACCACGTCAACGCAGGTGCGCAGCGCTATGTCGCCGGCCTGATGGCCGTAGGTGTCGTTGATCAATTTAAAGTCGTCCTGATCCAGCACGGCCACACCGGCGGGGTCGGTCTTGTCCTTGAGCGCGTCCTCAAAGTAGAGGCGGTTGTAGCTGTCGGTCAGTGCATCGTGGTAGAGCTTGGTGTGGTAGCTCGCGATGCTGTCTATCAGGCGTTCCCCGTTTTCGGGGTCAATGAGGGTCTCGCCGTCCAGCTTCTGGATCAGCTCCATGACACAGGGAACGCCGTCGACCTCGCGGTAGACGGCGGTGACCTGAAAGACCTCGCTGCCCATGTATTCCAGCTTGGTGCGCTGGCGGTGATCCTCCAGCACCTGCCGGGAGATGCAGTTCCGGCAGGGGGTGTTTTTGCCCCAATAGCTGTAGCAGCTGCAAAAACTGTTGACGGACTCCTCGCCGCCGACCTGCGCAGCATCCAGCAGCCGCACCACAGTAAAGATGGTGCGGTATTGGGCCATTTCCGTTTCGACCTGTTCTCTGGTCATAATGCTTCCGCCTTTGTGTGAAGGAATGGGTAGATAAAAATTGTGTTATATATAAGAACATTATAGCATTGCAGGGTGTTTTTTGTCAATGTGGTAAAGGGGGACCCCATGACCGCCCGGCAGCGGATTGCCGCAGGGGGCGGCCTCCCGGCGGCCCTGTCCTACCCGCTGCCCGCCCCGCATATACATACCGCAGGAGGTACATGCCATGCGTCGGATCGGATTCTACTTATTTATAATAGCCGTCTTTCTGCTTGCGCCGCTGCTTGCGCTGCCGCAAAAGGCTGTCCCGGCCCCCGCTGCGGTGCCGACCCCCACCCCAACCGCCGTCGCCCGGGCCGCCGCGCCCTACCGCGCTGTGTGGGTCAGCTATCTGGAATGGGAGCAGGTCGATTTCTCGTCGGCGGAGGCGTTCACGCAGGCAATCGGCACAATGCTGGACAATATACAGTCGATTGGCGCAACAGTCGTGCTGGCGCAGGTGCGGCCCTTCGGCGATGCGCTCTACCCCAGCGACTACTTTCCGTTCAGCCACCTCTGCACCGGCACGCAGGGGCTGGACCCCGGGTTTGACCCGCTGGCACTGCTGGTGGACGCCGCCCACGCGCGGGGCTTACAGCTGGAAGCCTGGGTCAACCCTTACCGCATCCAGGCCGGGCAGACCCCGGCGCTGTGCGGCGCAAGCCCGGCGCGGCTGCACCCGGACTGGGTCAGGTACACCGACACCGGCGCGTATCTCGACCCCGCCAACGCGGACGTGCGGCAGTACATTGCCGACGGGGTGGGGGAGCTGTGCGCAAGATACGCTGTGGACGGCATCCACTTTGACGACTATTTTTACCCCACCACCGACCCGGCCTTTGACGCGGCGGACTACGCGGCCAGCGGCAGCACACTGACGCAGGACGACTGGCGGCGGGAGAACGTGAACGCCCTGATGGAGCTTTGCCACGCCGCGGCCCGGCGGTACGGCGTGCGGTTCGGCGCAGCCCCGGCGGGCGACCCGGAGCAGAACTACACCCTGCAATACAGCGACGCGGCCCGCTGGCTGCGGCAGGGGACTGTGGATTACCTGATGCCCCAGCTTTATTGGGGGCAGGAATATATAAAAAACGGCGATGCGTCGAACAGCTTTGCGCAGCTGGCCGCCGCGTGGGCCGCACTGCCCCGCGCGGCGGGCGTGAAGCTGTACGCCGGGCTGGGAGCCTACCGCGTCGGCGCAGGGGATGGGTCCGATGCCGGCTCCGAGTGGTTTTCCGGCCATGCGCTGGCCGACCAGCTTGCTTTGCTTGCCCGCTTAGGGGTGCAGGGCGCGGGGCTCTACCGCTACGGCAGCCTGTTTGCCAATTCCGGCGCCCCGGCGCTGGCGGAAAGTGAAGCGGAGGCAATAAAAGGTGTCTGGCAGGGCTGACCGGAAAATCCGGCGGTGCCGACAAAGATTTGGTACTTGCAAAAGCGGTAAAAATGCAAGATAATAGAGAGGCGGGGCGGCTTACGGCTGCCCGCAGGACCCAAGGGAAGATAAAGGAGAAACTCCATGAACAATACAAACGACCTCTATAACCGCTGGCTTGCCCAGCCGGATCTGGACGACGCCGTCAAAGCCGAGCTCGTCTCCATCGCGGGCGACGGCGACGCCGTCACGGACCGCTTTTACCGCGATCTGGAATTCGGCACCGGCGGCCTGCGCGGCGTGATCGGCGCGGGCACGAACCGGATGAACCTCTACACCGTGCGCAAGGCAACGCAGGGGCTGGCGGACTACCTCAATGCGTCCGGCCTGCCCAAAAAGGTAGCCATCGCCCACGACAGCCGCCATAACGGTGCGCTGTTCGCCCGCGAGACCGCCCGCGTGCTGGCCGCGAACGGCATTACCGCCTGCATGTACCCCCGGCTTGAGCCGACCCCGGCGCTTTCGTGGGCGGTGCGGTACCTCGGCTGCGGCGCGGGCGTCTGCGTGACGGCCAGCCACAACCCCGCTAAGTACAACGGCTACAAGGTCTACGGCGCGGACGGCTGCCAGATCACGCTGGAGGCTGCCGAGAAAATTCTGGCAGCTATCGAAAAAATTGATTGCTTTGACGATGTCCGGCTGGCAGATTTTGACGCTGCCGCCGCCGCGGGCCGCATTGTGACAATTGACGAAAAATGCCTCGATGATTTTGTGCAGGCTGTCTATGACCAGCGCGTCGGCGACGGCGCGGGCATCGACGCGCTCAAGCTCGTCTACACCCCGCTGAACGGCACGGGTCTGGAATGTGTGAAAAAGCTGCTGAAAAAGCTCGGCGTGACCCATGTGACCGTTGTGCCCGAGCAGGAAAAGCCCGACGGCGATTTCCCGACCTACCCCTACCCGAACCCCGAGATCCGCGAAGCTATGCAAAAAGGCTTGGAGCTGTGCGACAAGGTCCGCCCCGATCTGCTGCTGGGCACCGACCCCGACTGTGACCGCTGCGGCACCGCCGTGCCCGACGGCAAGGGCGGCTACCGCCTGATTACCGGCAACGAGATGGGCATTATCCTGCTGGACTATATCTGCCGCACCCGTCTGGCACAGGGCACGATGCCCGCCGACCCCGTGGCGGTAACGACGATCGTCTCCACCGATATGGCAGCGCCGGTGGCAAAAAAATACGGCGTCGAGCTGCGCCGCACCCTGACCGGCTTTAAGTTCATCGGGGAGCAGATCGGCAAGCTGGAGGCCGAGGGGCGTCCCGAACGCTATATCTTCGGCTTTGAGGAGAGCTACGGCTACCTGTCCGGCGGCCACGTCCGCGACAAGGACGCTGTCAACGCGACGCTGCTGGTCTGCGAGGCCGCGGCCTGGTACGCCCAGCAGGGCAAGACGCTGCTGGACGCCATCGAGGCGTTGTACAGGGAGTTCGGTTACTACCGCAATGCGCTGTGCAGCTTTGCCTTTGAGGGCGAGAGCGGCATGCACACGATGCAGGAGCTGATGAAGAAGCTGCGCGCCAACGCCCCGGAGGACATTGCCGGGTACAAGGTGGAGTCCGTCGTGGACTACGACACCGACGGCACCGGCCTGCCCCGCGCCAACGTGCTGGAATACCATCTGGACGGCGGGCATAAGCTGATGGTCCGCCCCTCCGGCACCGAGCCGAAAATCAAAGTTTATCTTTCCGCCGTCGGCGACAGTGAGGCAGCCGCCGATGCCGTGAACGCCGCGCTGGCCAAAGCCGCCGCGGACATGATGAAAGCGTGAATGGTATGGCAATTCTGAAATTGACCCCGAGCTGCAAGGATTATCTGTGGGGCGGCAGCCGCCTGCGCACCG
>OGZF01000996.1_pt1 | contig 20769 bp, 17 predicted proteins | sample 1576771 | NCBI WGS metagenome assembly OGZF01 (sample SAMEA3541536, study PRJEB24748) | human gut metagenome | biome: human gut; feature: human-associated habitat; material: faeces | place: China | collected 2012
GATTGGCAGTCCATTATTAAGTTTTTTATTATGTTCCCTTTGTACACCGTTGCAATACACAGCATATAAGGAAATTGCTTCTTCTCAATGCCGTAAATGGACGCATCATAAGATTCCTGATCTTCGGTGGTTTTAATTTTGGCAGCAAGCTCTTTCAGCCAGCTTGTAAGAAAACCGCCCGTGCCACAGGCGAAGTCTGCAACTTGTTCGCCAATCTGCGGATTGATCATCTTTGCCATAAAATCGGTCACAGCACGAGGTGTATAGAACTCACCGGAAGAACCAGCGCTTTGCAGTTCTTTCAAAATGGTTTCATAAATTTCACCGAAAGCATGGCTTTCCTCATAATCTCCAAGGTCGAGGCCATCAATAACGTTAATAATCTGACGAAGCAAAACGCCATCCTTCATATACTGGTTGGCATCGGCAAAAGTGGTCTGCACGATAGCCTTTTTAATCGGGGTAGAGGAATCAACCTTAACACCAGGGATAATCACTTCTCCGTTGGAATTCTTGATATCTATTCCCTTTAAAACGGGAAACAGGGTGTTATTTACAAAATTTAACAGTTTGTCGCCTGTTAAAGCTGTGCCGGTATGATCGTCAACAGCCCAATTCTGCCAACGACATTCTTCCGGAATAATGGAAACATATTTCTCATCCTCCCATTGCCAATCCTGTTCTTTTGCATCATATACTTTCAGAAAGAGCATCCATGCAATCTGCTCAATGCGCTGGGCATCACCATTGATACCAGCGTCATTGCGCATAATGTCACGGATCCTTTTCACAAATCCTGATAAATTGCTCATAGTTTATACCTCCTCTTAGTATTTTTGCTTCAAATAAGGAACAAATACATCGTAGAACTTCTTGCTCCATTCTGCATGGAATTTCGCCATCTGCATCCAGTCGGCTTCGTTTTCAATGCTGACATTTTCCAGACGAATCACGATATATGAACCCTTAGTATCATCACTGCGTAACCAACTGATCTGCGTTCCCAGAACATTTTCGATTTCACTCTTGTAACTGTACAAGTAATCAAACGCTTCTTTATTTCGCTCTTTGTTGGAATGAGCAAGGGTTAAATCCACTCGTGCTTTATTATAATTCGCTACACACACGAGACTGAAACCTCCGATACCGAAGAAACCACTTAACCAGTTTTCTTTAGAAGTAGTGCACCCAGAGAAGCAACCATGACCGTTTCCGTCATCATGTGCCTGCTGAATATATGGTAATGCGAACGCCCAATAACGGCGGCGCAGTTCATAACGGGTTCCTGCTTCCTGTGCGGTTCCATCGTCATTCATATCTTTGAGATAGAACATCAAATCTTCTTCGTTTGCTCCATAAGCTTTAAAGAACTTGCGAAGCATAGAAATCTTCGTGGATGTACTGGTGTTTCTTTCAACGTAAATGTCCGTATCGATTTCAAGGGCATTTCTTAAATCCTGTGGTTTGTTGCTGACATAAGCATCCAGATCATTTGCTGTACCCTTGGAGTATGCCAAACGTGACAGAACAGACTTATCTTCTGCATGGAGAATCTTCAAAATCTGCTCCATCATGTCAATCCAACTTGTAACCGGCTGTTCGGTGTTCTTGTAGCCAAAACGAACAATATCACGACCGCTCAGTTCAACATCATCATCCAGTGAATAGGAATCCATTTGTTTTTCTGCAGGTCTATAGTCCGTTGCAGGAAGCGGCCATATTGTCAATGCACGCTGCATTAGCATCTGATTTCGTGTTTCCAGTTCTGCAAGTCCCCAATGTTCTTGCTGTCCAATCCAGCTATTCATATAAAGGTGGCTATCAATGAAGCCATTCTTCATGTCACGCTTCTCAAGGAACGGACTATTGCTGTATTTGGAGTTATATCCGGTTAGGGTCAGGTTGGCCATACGATGAAGCCATGTTTCGTGAATTTCTTCATAATCTTCGCCAAGCTCTTTCACCCATGCGGGTGTAAGATGTTGTGGCATGATATGTTCGATGGAATATACTCCATCATCGCACTGTTTATAGACATTCTGAACTTCCACAGTTCCGTAGTTTTCAAAACGCTCTAAAATATATATCTTATTTTTACTGTTCATCTGATAAACAGGACGAGCGGCAAATGCTTCAACAAATTCCCCATCATCCGGAAATCTGCCACGATCAGACTTGGAATTAAGCGCATACTTGAATTTTTCGAGATAGCTGTTATCCGTCCCGTCATACCTGATGATCTCTCGATGGAGCATCAAGAAAATCTTGTTCAGAGCATTGGTAGGAAGATCACAAATTGTTCTACGGAACAAGTAATTCTCAGTGTAGAGGAAAATTTCCTTTACTTCTGCGAGAGACAATTTTCCTGCCGCCTGTAGGCGCAGGACTTCAAGGAAGAATGGTCTTGTAACCGTAGTTTCCAAACGGTTCAGACGGTAAATGCATGCGTTTAACTCCTTATCCGCAGTATTGCCTTTGAGCAGAATTTCGTACCATTTTGCATAGCTTAACAGCTCTTGCAGCAACGATTCGATCTCCGTGCCATTTTCTTCTACATATGCCTTAAATGTAAAGTAAACTTTGCTCATGGCAGGAATAAGCTGCTGTTTTACGCTGAGGTAATCACGAACAAACATACTTACATCGTAATCCGTGCAAATCTCAATCTTGTTCCAATATTTTTCGTAATAATCATTTTGCTGCTTGGTAGGTAAGCCCATGAGAATGAAGTTTCTGATTTTGTCACCTTCGCTTAGAGCAACGCCGGTAGAGTTCAAACTCTCAAAAATAAGCTGAGGATTATCGTCCTGATTCAGCGTAATGTTGATAATTTCCAGTTTTGTTACGGCTTCATAAAGTTCGTCAAGGGTAATTTCTTCTTTCTGAATGCGAGAATAGAAGTAGTTATAGTTAATTGTAAGATTGGAGTCTGGAATATGCTCAGATTCTTCATCAAACAATTTTCCAAAGGCATTTCTATCATTCTTTACAGGTTTCAGCTTAATTCTGGTGTCATCATCCTGCCATTCATCAATCAGATAGGTCTTATATATTTTCTCCGCAAGATTACCTTTTTCTGGTGTTAATACACTGTTTTTCATTAGGTTGTACATTGCAAGCAGAAGCAGAGAAATCGTTGTCAGTCGCTGCTGACCATCAATGACCAGATATTCATTAAACTCACCATCGTTATGCACAGACACAATGCTACCAAAGAAATGGCTCTTGCGTCCACGGCGGATAACCTTAATCAGATCATCATACAGCTGCTTGCAGTTTTCAGTTTTCCAATCGTAGTTTCTCTGATATACAGGAATAACAAATCGCTTGTCAGAACCTTGCATATAGGAAACAAGTTTAGTTTCAGATCCTTTCATAGTTTATACCGCCTCATCTGCGTAAATCGCTTCTTCAAGTTCCTTAACTGCTTGCATATAGCCAACCTTGCCACCGAAATATCCGGCGATCTTTGCAGGCTTGCCGAGCTTCAGGAACGGGTCAAGCTTCAAAATTTCCGTCTTTTCAATTTCATAAATACCGGTATTCATGTATTTATCAAGAAGTGCTTCCAGTACCTCTTTTGCCACACCGCTATATTTACTGAGAAAATCACGCTTTTTCACATTGTTAGCTCTTTCTTTGCGGGTCAACGGCTTTTTATCGAAAGCTACATGACAGATAAAGTCAAAGTCATCTACATCGGCCATGTTCTGATCTGCTTTCATCAGTTCAAGGTCGATGCCACGCTCCAAAAGCATTTCTCTGATTTTTCCCTTTTTTTCTTCCTTCGACCACTGCTGAATGAAGTTATCCAGAGATGCATACTCACCACGGATATTTTCCTTGGTGTAATCGACAATACTTTCCTGACGGAGCAGCTTGCCGTTGGCATCATACACGGATACTGTTTTATGGATAATCTCCACCTTGCAACCATCACGACCAACAACGGGTTTTACATTTGGCGGAGTTGGAGGTGTAGGAGGATCAACAGGATCGTCACCGCCCGGAGGAGGAGTATGACCGCCCGGAGTGAATCCAGGATCAATGACAATCGGGCCATCCCAGTCAGGGTCGGCAAACAGTCTGCTAACATTGCGGAAATCTATAACTACAAAATGCGTTTTTCCCTCCTTTTCACGCAGTCTGGTGCCACGACCGATAATCTGCTTAAACTCTGTCATAGAGCCAATCATTTCATCCAGGACAATCAGCTTTGTCATCTTACAGTCTGCACCGGTAGACAACAACTTGGATGTGGTCGCAATAACCGGATATGGTGCAGAAACGGAAATGAAGTAATCCAGTTTCTTTTTGCCATAATCATCGCTTCCGGTGATGCGTACAACATAGTCCGGATTCTCTTTGACCATATCAGAGTTCAGATTGACCAGCGCCTGTCGCATACGCTCTGCAGCATCTTCGGTTGCGCAGAACACGATGGTTTTGGCCATTCTGTCTGTGCTTTTCAGATACCTTGTTATTTCAGATGCCACCTGCTGAATACGATCTTCGATAATAATGTTATAATCGTAGTCACTATTGGTATAAATACGGTCTTCGATTTCGTTGCCGTAGATATCTCTTTGTCCCTTGCGAGGACGCCAGCCATCACCAATATCGGTCATAATATTGATAACCTTGAACGGCGCAAGAAAGCCGTCTTCAATGCCTTCTTTCAGGCTGTACATATAAATAGGTTCGCCAAAGTAACTCAGGTTAGAGATATACTTGGTTTCCTTCGGAGTTGCAGTCATACCGATCTGAGTAGCAGAATTGAAATATTCCAAAATTCTGCGCCAGCGACTTTCCTCTTTCGCAGATCCACGATGACACTCATCCACGATAATGAGGTCAAAGAAATCTGGTGTAAACAGTTCGCTGAAATGTTCCTTATCATCGTCACCAACCAACTGCTGATACAGAGAGAAATATACCTCATGGGAAGTAATGGTACTCTTGTCATCCTTGGCAACATTGATTTTATGAATAACCTTTTCCAGCGGAGCGAAGTCCTGCTGAATAGACTGATCCACAAGAATATTGCGGTCAGCAAGGTAAAGAATCTTACGCTTCAAACCACTTTGCAGCATACGATAAACGATCTGGAAAGCAGTATAGGTTTTGCCAGTACCGGTAGCCATGACGAGCAACAAGCGGTTCTGACCTCTTGCAATGGCATCTACGGTTCTGTTGATAGCAATACGCTGATAGTAACGAGGAGGATATGTATTCTGGCTGCTGTAATAAGGCTGCTCAATTACCGCTTCCTGCGCCGGTGTCATTCCGGACTCCTGCTTGAAGCGGGCAACCAGTTCAGCTTCTGTCGGGAACTCATCCAGGCCAAACTGACGCTCTTTTCCTGTAAGGAAATCATGCTCCGCAAACCCGTCACCATTAGAGCTATAGGCAAATGGAAGATCAAGCATTTGAGCATAGGTCATGGCCTGCTGTAAACCATGAGAAATACTGTGATTGTTGTCCTTTGCTTCAATAATGGCAATTGGGTTGTTTGCGTTCAGATACAGAATATAGTCTGCTCGCTTTGGCTTTTCTCGGAACACAAAGTTACCCTTCAAGTTGATTCTTCCGTCCGTAATCTGTGTCTCCATTGTGATTTTACCCCTGTCCCACTTAGAGATAATCGAAGGAGTAATGTACTGCAATTTAATATCTTCTTCAGACATTGCCTTTTTCGGTAGTATTGTACTCATTTGCATATCCTCCTTCTATGCTCGTCATACATGAAAGCTTCTCATAATCCGAAATTATCGGAACTTGCATTTTAAAAATTTTTCTTGCTGCCAAAGTGTCATTTTGACACTTTGGCACAAGCGTTTGATACTTTGAAAATTGGCTTGCTTAATACCCAATCCTGAAATAATCCAAATACGCTTTATATTTATCCTGTGCGGTCAGACAGGTATCAGTCAAATAACCCTTTTCATTATTCCATTCTTTCAATCCTCGGTAATAGAACATCTTCAGATTATCCTCTATAATGAATGGAACAATATTATATTTCAGACATTCCTTGAACATAATCAATCTGCCTACACGGCCGTTGCCGTCCTGGAACGGATGAATCCGCTCAAACTTCACATGGAAGTCCAGAATATCCTCAAATGTCTTTTCTTCCTTAGCGCTATATTCCGTCAGCAAGGCCTTCATTTTATCGGCAACTTCTTCCGGAAGGGCGGTATCCATGCCGCCGACTTCATTCGGAAGTTTCTTATAATCGCCAACAGCAAACCAATCTTTTCTGGAATCGCTGGTGCCGTTCTTCAAAACCAAGTGAAGCTCTTTGATGAACTTTTCCGTCAGCGCTGCTTTTGCATGATCAATGATCATGTCAATGCAGCGGAAGTGATTTGCTGTTTCAATCACGTCATCCACGTTCAGCACTTCTTTTTCTACACCAATGGTGTTGGTTTCAAAGATATATCTGGTCTGATCGTGGGTCAGTCGGCTTCCTTCTATATGGTTGGAATTGTATGTCAAATCAATCTGTGTTTTATGGTAGATCCCGCCGGAGTATTTACTTGCCTTCTGTTCTTTCAGAATATCCAACAAAGTGATCGGCCCTGCTTTTCTTTTATTGGTACGCTCCGGTTTTTCTGCGTTTTCTGGAATGTTCCATGTCTTACCGGTAAGAAACGCACCATTCACACGCCCCTGGGCACAGTAATTTCTGACACTGCGCTCTGACACATCCCACTTTTTCGCTATTTCAGCAACTGAAAGATATCGCATCTATGATCCTCCACCATAAAATCCATCAAAATACTACGTTAATCTATTACATAGTATACCACATCATCGGCAAAAATATCAATAGCTTCAAGTTCAATGATTATGTTTTTTGCCGACACGGGAAATACACCTTCTGGATGCAGAAAGCCGGACTCCATCGAAAATGAAGTCCGGCAAGGTATTATCTATATACGATTTCTTTCAATACAACTTCTTCCGCCCGATTGCAAATGCTGTTCATGGCTCTAACCCAGGCCATCTGGTCACTGGCTTTCAGTTCCTCAGTCACACCCTCAGAGACCTTCATCTGCTCAACAATCAGGGACAAACGCTCCTGTGCCTGCTCGTTCAGATCGGCAAGATAAGTCCAGAGCTGACCCTCCAGAATCAAGTCATTGAACATCATTGGGTTATGCTCTTTCAAATACTCTCGGTGCATCCGCCCATATTTTCCGATAGGGCGTTCCTCATGGGGAAGCTTCCGATACGGAATGTGGTAATCTCCAACCAGCACATAGTCCATATTGTTGATACTCTTTTTGTTTTTCATATGCTTGACCTCGATTTCATAATTTTTGTCACATCGAGACTCACTGGTGTAGTAGTGGTGTAGTAGCACCACCTTCAAGCCTGAAAAGCCTTGATATTACAGGGGATTTTAGAGATTTCTGCAAATAATGCCGTGACAGATGAAAAGTATTTTTATCATAGTTATCAATCTCCTTATTTTGCCCCAGAATGCCCTGTTTTGCAAGGGTTTTCGGGTGTTTTATGTCTTACTCTGAAATGACGGAATGTGGCAAATCAGAGTAGATTTTAGCAAATTATTACTACCTGTTAGTAGTAAATTTAGCAATAAAAGAGAATTGCTTACTACTAAGGATTATTCATCAATCTTTTTAACAAGATATGATGACAATTTGTTGATTTTTTCTTCTTCATTTTTAAGTATGTATCTCACAACAATATCTACAATATCTTCTCTGTCTTTTCGCATAGATTTAATTTCATTTAACAAGAAACCATAAAATGCCTTTCCGTCTGAATCATCTTTTGTATTTGTCCTAACGTATTCCCGAATAATTTCATTAAGAGGTCTTTTCTGAAACAAATATGTATCAAGCATTACAAACAACTGATTATCAACTTTATCTACCAAATGTGATTTTAAGTACTTTTCAAGACTAGCAATTGGAAGAAAATCAATTTTTATTCCAGAATATTGTTTATGATTTGATATAAATTCCGGTACACTTCCTTTAATATCACGATCTAATACTACCGCCAACTTTGTTCCTCTGTGAAGTAAATTTGAAGAAGTAACATCATACGCCATAGTAATTGTATTTGTCCATCCACCTGTTGGCAATATTTTAATTCTGATGCTACGTGCAATATTTTTACTAACCATTATTTTTTCGATAATTAATTTTGCCAAATCATCTTCCACTAAAACAACCATATCATTTCCATATCCATCGTCCCCATATAAATTTCTTGTTGCATATGCAGGATAACAAGGATTTGTAACTACAATAGAACCATCAAACATCTTTGTAAGGTAATATATATTTTGTGCCTTTATTTCTCTGAGTAATTCAAGCGAATGTGTAGAAAAGAAAATTGACAAGTTAATTTCGTCTGCAACTTCCTTTAAAAATAAAATCAATCTACGTAATGCCGAAGAATGAAGTGCAAGTTCAATTTCATCAAGAAATACTATACAAGGTCTTCCATCATTATGCTCTAATCTCTTTTTTCTAAGTATCTCAAGAGAATTCAATATACTCAGTAAAAGATTTTCACCTGTAGACATTCTTGGCTGACTAACAAACTCACCCTTTGCTGTTTTATAAAAATATGTTGCACGTGACAATCCTTTTTGTTCAGCTGCTGATTTTTTAACTACAAACAACTCCTTATAATAATTCACATTGTTATGAAGAATTAATCCCAAATTATTAACTACAAACTCTCTCGCTGGATAAGTGTCTTTTTCAGTAAATGAATCAAGTAAATTAATCACTGACATTTTTGTATCTTTAAATCTATTTCCAAAAATAATACTTCCCTCATAAAATCCGTTTATTTTCATCTTTTTATCAGAATTCTCTTGTTCCCATTTTTTACCATCATAATGCCAGCTTCGAGTAGTACCATCGATATCAAATTCAATAACCGCGTCCTTAGGTCTTCCAAAATGCTCGTACATTGGCATCGAATAAAACACTGTTGATGCACAAGAAATTAATGTACTTTTTCCAGAACCATTTTCACCTGTAATTGCATATATACCTTTATCTAAAGGAAAAGAAAAATCAAACTCATTTATTCCTTTTATGTTTTTAATTTTCATAACTAATTCCATCTCAATGCCTCCAATGCAAAAATAATCTAAAATATATTATACATTCTGAGCCAGTTTTTTTCCACAAAAATAACGCCTCGCCATAAGCCAGAGCGTCATCTATCTTCTATATTAAATTGACATAAACATTTTCTGTGATATCGCTTTCGTATCATTTTTCTTTTCTATCTCAGCCTGTGCCTTCCGGAACTCCTCCATCCGCTTCAATTCTTCCTCAGCATCATCAAATCCGATATGTGTGTATACATTCATGGTAACGCTGATATCCGAATGCCCCATGAGGTACTGCAGCGTCTTTGGATTCATTCCCGATTTTGCCATATTGGAACAATAGGTATGTCAGCACACATGAGGCGTAATGTTCGGCATCTGCACCCGGTAGATACATTGTATCTGCCGACCATGTGATTGAATCGGTGTTGCCAATGCATTGCCACCAAAGGCATATCATTTTCATCGTAGAACAGGAATCCACTATAGCCATCAATAACCTTCTCAACCTTTGGTGGTACTCTGTCCTCAATGATTGCCTGAAACATCATAGCCACATCCTCTGTGATGGGAAGCTTCCTTGTTCCGGCATCTGTTTTGTGGTTTCAATAATATACCGCATATCCGATGTTCTTTGTAGCTGATGGTCGATGTTAACAATTCGCTTCTCCAAATCGATGTCTTTCAGTGTCAGACCGCAGAATTCAGATATTCGCATTCCTGTATAAAAGAGAATGTAGACCACTTCATAATATTTACAGTACACCACATCGTCATGGACAAACTTTAGGAACTTTCGCATCTGGTCTTTGGAAATTGCTTCTCTCGTAACCGAATCGTTTACCAACACCCCGGCAAGCTGAAATCCGAATGGATTTTTCACTATGATATCGTCATCCACCGCCATCTGAAAGGCAGGTCGTAACACTCCCCGGATGGTATGGATGGAACTGTAGCTTTTTCCATCTTCCTGCTGTAGTTTTATAAGAAACAACTTTGCATCGGAGGTTTTCACACTACGGATTGTTTTCTTGCCGAAAGGCTCCTTTGTAAGCACCCTCTGCACTGTCACATACCCCTGTCGGGTACTCTGCCTTACTCCGATCTTTGTTTTTAAGTATCGGTCTACCAGTTCACAGACTGTCATCTGCCCGTCTACGATATTCACAAGGATATCCAAATCCGTGTTGACCTGCTTTTCCAATTCCCGGAGTGACAAGCACGGCTTTTTGCCCTTCGGCTTTTTGCCCTTCGGCAATTTGTCTGTTGGCTCAAGCCTCCAACTATAAACAAAATGTGGTTTACCATCAATATGATATTTGTACTGATATTTCCCATCTGCTCTGACGCTTTCTCCCGGCCGAAGAACCCTTCGTTTGGAGTCGCGCCTTGTCTGTCCTCTTCCTGCCTTTGCCATTATACCCGCCTCCTTAGTTCCGGATGGTTACGCAGATACCTTTCAAAGGCTACACGAAGAATCAGCTTGCGTTCTCCGTAGTATGCCAGAAAATCTTCTCCATCCGTATTACTCAATAAATCATAAAATTTTCTCCGGCTCAGAACAAAATATTCAATTGCCTCAGAAGGATTTAAAATATCTTTTTCTGCTAAACTTGGTCTTGCCATAAAAGTACTTCCTTTCTGCCAAAAGTGGCTGTTTTCAAGGGTTTTCGGGGTCATCCTATATTCGCTCTTATGCCCTGTAATAGCAACTACTTTCGGCAGATAAAAGGAACTATATTTCTGAAGAATTAAGAATAAATTCTTCGAACTTCGGGCGGATAATGAGGAATCGGTTTCCACAGTACACCGCCACCGTTCCAAGGTTATCCTCTGCAATTCTTCTCAGTTTCTTTATACCAATATTAAAATAAGCTGCTGCCTCCTTGATGGTGAGCATATACTTCTCACTAACAGGCACAGCATCATCCTTTTTAGTTTCAACTAAATACATTATGCCCACCTCCTCGCCGGCGCAGATTACTCTGTCCCGGTCAATATAGATTTATGTGTTATGAAAGCTTGAGAACCTTAACTGCCTCAGAACGAAGAAGTCTTGCATCAAGATATTCACAAGCTAAATATCCTGTCTGCTGAGAAAGAGCAAACTTCTCAGCAAGTGTTCTAACCAAAATGCCACTACGATTTACAATCCAGTAATAGCTGAAATCCCCAAACGCAATCGGCTTATTTCCATTATTCACATTTGGCATAAAATCTGAAATAAATACCGACTTTCCAAAGATAGTATCAGTATTATGATTCCAGATATAATTACCATCTGCATCCTTAAGTTTACGAAGAACAAGTGCCGTCTCGTCATTCATTACCCATACACCATTCTTACGATACTTTGGCTTAACCGATAAGAATAACTCACTAATGTTGTCGAAGGTAATATTCGAGGTAGTAACACTAATCTCCGCGCCATCTGTATCGTGAAGAATACCAATAGGCATATTCACACCTGTTCCGTTGATAAATGCATTCTCCTCTGCTCTGTTAAATGCCTTAGCAATGCGAGAAGTTAAGTTTTTCTTCAAATCAAACCCGATGTCATTCACAAGGTCATTTCTGTAAGTTACAATAACCGCAACCTTATTGCAGTTAATTTCCTTATCAGTAAGGCTGGCGGTTACATCAACTGTACTGATAGGCTTATTATCCTCAACAAACTCTGCCGATTCCTCACTATCCGAAACCCAAATCTTACCATCAAAGCGAGGTGCATCAACGCAAGTTGCAATATTACGGAAAAAGCTTTCCTTCTTAAGTGCAGTCTGATATTCACGACTACTATCCATAGGAAGCTTAAACATTCCATTCTTGCTCTTCCCTACAGTCATCTTATCATCCTGTGGATGCATTCCTCTCATTGCTCTATTCCAGAATTCATTCTTATAAATATCAGAGGAAATTTTCATCTCCTCTTCAGTCATCTGTATCCTCTTATCCATATAACTACTGTTTGTATTTATCATAATTAAAATCTCCTTTCTCTGCTCTTGAGCAAAATTTCCATAGCATCTTCGTATGGTGTTGCTCTGTCAAAATTTACTGTACAGTTTGCCTTAACGATTTCATAAATCAAAGACCACTGCTGTGTTGTCTGTTTCATATAACTCTGGCTCATACTCACATATGGAGATGTGATTACCTGTCCTGTCGTCGGGTGTTTTGCAAGAAATCCATACTCTGATATTGCCTCTTCACACTGAATCCAACGTGCAAAACTCATCGCATATTCCTCAACGACAGCAGGAACAAATAAATGGTCACACTTACATTCAACAAGCCATCCCCATGTATTGTTATAGATTTCTTCTGCATACAAGGATTCTCCATTTTTCTGTTTAGCCTTGATATACTTGCTGGGTTCTGGAATATCCATTCCTTCATATGTAGATGGGGCAGGTATTATCTTAATTGGTTTATATCCACGATTACCCTCAGCCAACCTTTCAACCACATCCTTTCTTGGTCTGCCTCCCGTTCCCGGCATAGGTCCTCTTTTACCCATATCATTTCCTTTCCGGGGTTAATACCCCTAAAACTTATGAAAGTTATTTATACGAAGGGGCGGCACCGTTACCCTGTGCGTTCTTATGTAGAGATTCTGACCGCCCCTCCCCTTAATAGCTTACTCTGCTGGCTCTAACACCAAATCTCGTGCATTACAGAATTCTGCAAAGTCTTCCACATCCATAAGATCAAAGTTATGATAACCACCATCCATATGAAAATGGGATTCCTTTGTGAACACAACCTTTACATTGCTTGGTGTGTACAGCACAAGCTTGTTATGCAATTTAAAATGTTTTTCCAAAAATTCTTTTGTGATCATTGCTATCTTCTCCTTCCGTTAGATTTCTTAGATTCTGTTGATTCTAAATACGCTAATGCATCTACACGGCATTTATAAAACAGTTCCTTTGCTCCGTCCACCACACAAAAATGTGGAGGGTCTGACGATTCACTCATAAATGCACCAACAATACCGCCTTCTTTATTAACACAATATGCAATGCACTTATATTTCTCAGTATCGAAATCACTAAGGTCAAATCTAGGTACTTCCGCACTTCCCCAAATCTTTATCATGTATTTGTCTCCTTTCACTTTGCTATTATCCACAGGCGACATATACCAGCCCATAGGCATCATCCCTTTCACTTCTGTGGCAACTTGTGGCAGATGATTTAGGTATTTTTCATAGAATTATTTCTATAAGAAAATCCTAAAATTACTTGCCACATTCTGCCCCGTCAATTCAGAAAATCTGTAACAACATCTTTCATACGATATCCCATCAACATTGTGGTTTTCTCTCCACCAGTCTGTGGACGCTTTCTGACTACATTCCCAAATTTGCGTAACTCTTGATTAAAATTTCTGCTATTCTCGGAATAACAACCATTATCATCACACCAATGTTTATAATGCTCATAGACCACAGAAGTTCTAACCTCTGCCGTTTCATCCTCAATTAACTTTTCCTCTGCAAACTGCGATATCTTGTCACTCTCATGGCAATAATTCGCAGTAGCCTCAATTACGGATTGTGGTGGTTTGAACCCCTCATCCATGAGAAGGTCATATCCATCAAGAAGCCAATTAAGAATAGCACTCTGCACCTCCGGCTTTTTGAACTCAGCCTTTAATGTCTTGTCTTGTTCCCACTCTTCAAAATGCCTGTCAAATGGGATTATTAGAACACGATTACTTGTAAATACTGTCATATCTGTAATTACAGGCAGATAATTGGTATTCACATAAAGCTTGAACTGTGGCTTGAAATCAAAACTATTTTCATGCAGAAAGCGAGCATTCAATGTATCATTTCCTGTCATGTTTTTGACCTGTGCAGCATTAAGAAGTAATCCCCTACTCGGTTCTGAAATATTGGCAAATCTGATGCCCGCCAGTCTTGCTATATCCTCAGATGGACTCTGACTGTTGGCATTTGACTTAAGTGCTATGGTTTCTGGTCTAACAGTCGTTCCATAATCACCACAGACAAGAAGCACACTCTCCATCAAAGTTCCTTTTCCATTTCTCGTAGTCTCTCCATAAAGGAAAAACATACATTCAAAACGAGTATCTCCGGTCAATGAATAACCAAGAGATTTCTGAAGATATTTTGCTTTATCCGCATCTCCACTTGTGATTTCATCTACAAACTGCAAAAATCTCTCATTTCTTGCTAACGGCATATAGTCTACCGGAGACAGTTTTGTTATAAAGTCTTCCGGACGATGTTCACGAAATGACCTATCCTTCAAATCAATGGTTCCGTTCTTAACATTAAACAGATAAATATCTGAATCAAACTTTTTCATTGGAACCGGGTAAACGCTCTCTGCATCAGAGATATAGGTAGTCCTCATTCCTCTCTGAATCCACTTCTTGACAAAATCATTTGTAAAGAATTCCCTTGTAGCCTCATCCTTTATGGTTGTGGAATAAATTGTAATTGCATCAGCCAGATCCTTTGCAAGTTCCATAGCCTTTAATGAACCAACATCTGCCACCCATCGTATTCCATCGTAGATATACCACTTCTTGCGTTCAGGAACATACCTCGCAATATTCTTAAAAAAATCTGCGAATAATCTGCCTTTACCCAAATCCCCATGTTTATAACGAGAGTTTGATTCCGGCTTTAATTCAATAAGTACCGAAACTAATTCATTGAAATCCTCTGCTGCCACAGTTTTACCAAGTGGCTTGTAGAACTCCTTGCAACTTCTAATTGCCTTTTTTATGGTTATATTCCCATAGGTTTCAACGCCATGAACTTCATCCCACTTGTCACGAATTCTTGAAGATGAGCGAAATAATCTGTCCATCTGCTCTTCATCGCCCCCACACCAAAATGCAAGAATATTACAAAGAGCCAAGTCACCTTCACTTGCTGATTTCCCATCGTTACCACCATTCCACAATGCCTTGGTTTTCTCTCCGTTCGCGGAAGTAAACATCTTCTCAAGAATAGTTTCATCAGACAAATAACTGCCCGGTGCATTTACAGTTACTTTTATATCTGCATTCGGCTTAACCATATAAGTATCAAGCACCCACTGAACTGCATCTGTGCATTCGACAACATCATATTTGTTTACGATATTTCCTGTGAGCATGATGAATCTTTTTGTAAACCCAGCCGGATAAATCTCCAACCCAAGTTTTCTGTTGTTGAAGTAGTACCTGTCCTTATCAAAAACAAGTCCTGATGCAAATGCCACAATATGAATTCCCGTTCCCGAGATACTTATCTCAGTATAAAATTTCAGCTTATTCACAAGCTTTCTTGCAAATCTATTCAGTTTTCCATTGGTAACACACTTGTCAATGCCAATTACCACTATATTGTCAAACACTCCAATGCCGATTGCATCATATCCACCCTTCTTAAAAATGGCTTCGATTTCTGCAAGTAATTTAAAGTGTTCTTGATTATTAGGAGAAGCTCTTGCTCCGGTAATCTGGTATGGAATCTTATCCGGCTTATTCTTACCCGGCTTTTGTTCCAATTTGGCGAGACAGTATAATGGCTTACCTCTTATCCCTTCCGGGATGTTGTTAAACTGTACCTTCAAATTTTTCAACCTCCTTCTCGTTGTTTCTTCATGAATGAGGAATTCTCTCTTCCCCCTTCACTATCCCTTGGACATAAAATCTCATTTTGGGCGGGAAAAATTTTATTTTTCATATCTTTTAGTAAGGGAATCTTGCATTTTCCTATCAGAAAGAACAATTTTCCTCTCACTATTCGCTGGGCAGTTTTCTTTCAAATAACCGAAATAACATAATTTTTCCAAAAATTGGCAAAAAAATAAGGAGCAACCTTTCGGTTACTCCTGTTGAAATAAAAAAGTTTTATATACTATTTATTTTGAATTTATTATCTTTGGTCTCTTACATCCGCTAAATAGGTTAGAATTCTAACTGCTTCATCCAACATTGTATTTGCATTCGCTCCAAATAATTCATTTGCCCAAATCCGATCCACATCACGAACAATTGGATGATGCAAATCAACGAATTCCAAAGTACCAATTTCAGCTAACAAATCCGTATATGTACTGGCTGAAACCGTAGAAAAAACAGGAACATATGTATTGTTAATTTCTGTTTTTTCCATTTTTCTCATTCCCTCTTGATTCTTACAATTCACCTCAACCATGACCTGATAAAAAACTGTAGACATCCATGTTGCTGATAAAATAGCATCCCTTTGGTTTGCAAAAGGTAACACAAAAAAATTCGTTGAAACAAATGTAATAGTATCAGCATAATATATGCTTCCATCTTTTCTCGTACCACGTGGAATCAAAACAGAATGTGCCGGAAAACTTTTTAAGCTTTCTGCCTTTACTATATCCAACCATTCCAAAGCACTTTTAACTTTCTTTTGTTGCTTTCCCCCTGTAGACACTAGCGATATATAATCTGCTATTATGCTATTTACCAATGTAGGTGAATTAATTCTTTCATCAAGGCACTGTGTATCACCCATTCCTACCACAAAAGAATCATATTTTGAATTGCACATTCCAGGCGCAACTGACAATCCTAACGGAAGATACTTATCATATAGTGGTTTGTTTTTATTTATAAATAATAAATCACTTCCTCCTTTATTTCCTGCCGGTCCTCTTTTTAATTTTGTGGTGAGATTTCCCACCAATGAAAAACGTGTAGAGGATGCAAAATTAGTATTAATAAAATTCTGTCCCTCTTCTAATTCGCGATTAAGCATTTTCCAACCATCCAAAACACTCGTTCGCATATCGGATATACTAATCTTCTTTGCATCCACTCCAGGCATAATTGAAGTAAATCCATTAAATAAAGACTGTTTAATAGCATGAGAAAACATTCCTTCATCAATATCTGGAATACTTGTATAACTTGAAATAATTCTCACATCATTTGCCGGTTGCTTTACGCGACCAATTAAAACACAGGTACTTTTGGCAACTGCATCAAAAATATCATTATCTGGATACATAAATATCGTACGTAATCCAAATGAATCTAAAAGCATTTCTCTTGTAGCAATGGCCTCCTTACCCTTTGCCGACAGCTGAGTACTTGGAAAAACACAAGCAACTACAGTACCTGGTGCAACTAACTCCGTAATAAGTTCAAGAAAGACTGATTCTAAGGGCATTTGTCCAATTTCTGTTTTTGGAGCAGCACCGGTCAAAGACAATATCTTCTGATAAAATGGTTGTTTTCTTGAAACACAATTAATACCTGCTACATATGGTGGATTCATCAAAATTAATTTGACCCTACTAAAAAATGATGGTGATAAATTGCAAATATCTTCGCAAGACACTGTTGGTGAGTTTGTTTTAGATATAATATTAGCAAAATTCAATCCTATTCGTAATGTAAGTAATTCAATTAGTTTTGTATTAATATCATTTGCTAAAATCTGTGTTGGTTGTAGATTCATCAAGTCAATAGCCGCACTGATTAAATTACCACTTCCCGCCGCCGGGTCACATACTATATCGCTCGGCGCAAGTGTACCAATCTCATCCTTTGCTAACGCCGCAACAATACGCCCAAGTTCAAGGTCTGTTGCAACCTCACCATCATGTTCATGCCCACTCGAAACAATTGAATGAAGTACATTTGCAATGGAATCTCCTGTAACATTTTGCTGACCTAGCTCATATAAATTAACCAAATCTATATTGGTAACCGAAACAGTTGGAGTAAATGAAGTAACTGACTAATCATATATACCTTTAAAATTTACTCTAGACGCTTCTGCACATATTTTTGAAACATCATGTCCAAACAATCGTACATCCCTTAAATCGGTTCTATGAATATAATTAAAAGAACCTCTAATAAATTCATAGAAGTATATAGCCAAATGTGATTTCCATTCTCGTGGCATTGCTTTCAATGGTTCCATATTAGCTGCAAATGTTTCCAATGTTAACATATATGTGTATGTATCACTAATAAAATCATTTAAATAGCTTGCAAAATACGCAGCAAGCTTGTTTGTTACAACATTTTCATCATCAACACTAAAATTAGCAATATGGTTCAATCCTGGAAGTAACATTTGTTGGAATGGTCTAGGTCTTGAAGCATCATATCTAAATGCATAAGAGTACTCTAAATTTGTAAGAAAGTAGAATGTTCTTTCATTCATGCCCGTATTACTTTGAACATATGACATCGCTTGCATCTGATATCTCGTACTATTAACATCAGCGGGTGTACGTTTTACTTCAATCACGCATAAGTACTTTCCTGTCGTTACATTCTCTATTACATAATCCATCTCCAAAGAACCAGTGTGTCTATGATGAACCGCTCTATATGTACTTGCTAGCCCAAGTGATCTAATAGCTTTATTTAATGCATTTTCACATATTGGATGAAAAACAGACACCTCTGAATCACTATAATGTATCATCTACTCACTCCTCCGATATATATTCTTTCAATTTTCTAGCTATTACTCCCCCAAGCATTGGCGGAACAGCATTTCCTACAATTAAATTTCTTCCCTGCTTACTTGTAGATACAATCTCAAATGAATCTGGAAAAGATTGTAATCTTAATGCTTCTCTAACACTTATTAACCTATCATCAGAATAATGGATATTGCATCCAACATTAGGCCTATTAAAATAAGTGTTTATTGTATATGATGGTTTTTCAGGAAGTAGTCTTCCGTAACATGTTGTGTGTCCTCCATCTCTTTGAAGTCTTCTAATTCTTTCAGATTTTACATCCGATGGAATATCCATATAGTTTCCGCCGGGCTTAACATATGAAATAATATACTTATCCAATTCACTTAAGTGAGAAACAAAATGCTCTGTAACATCTGCCTTACCATTCTTACGCATTCTCTTTTGGTATTCATTCTTTGGTTCGCATGTGTACATCGCTTTTCCATTCTCGTCTTGGATGGCTTTAGGTAAATCTCCAAGAGCCTCCTCTACACTAACATATCTCTTTAATCCTTCTCCACTTTCATTATGTGTAGCTTCCGGAAACTCAAACACATCTTCTCCTTTTAACCCTACAATTATTACTCTTTTACGTCTTTGCGGCACACCATAGTCTGCAGCGTTGACTACCTTCGCATTAACATTATATCCAATATCTCTAAATGCCTGTTTCAGCAGTTCAAATATAGATTCCTTTTGGGAATTTTTCGCCGAAAGCAATCCAGTTACATTTTCAAAAACAAATGCCTTTGGTTTGACATACTTAATGATTTCAATATACCGCCAAACAAGTTGCCCCCGTTCGTCTTCTACATTTCTATTCCCTGCCAATGAAAATGATTGACATGGTGGACCTCCTATTACAACATCAGCTTTTGGAATAGAAGTTAAGTCAATTTTATTAATATCTGCACAAATAATCTCATCATTTAAATTGTGCTTGTAAGTTGCTACAGCATTGGGATTATTATCAATAGCCCATACAACCTCATACCCTTCTTGGATAAAACCTAAGTCTAATCCACCTCCACCAGAAAAAACACTTACCACTCTAATGGACATTCTATGATGCCTCCAATCTTTTTTTCTTTATACTCTGATATGCTACTAGGATTTCATCCGTTTTTTTATCTGTATACTTCGACAACACAGCAGTTATATCATATATGCATTTTTCTTCTGAAAACTGCACTAATTTCTTTGCCAGGGAAGTTAATTTTTCTTTGTCTTCTTCTGAAATACTATCAATATCAACAAACTGTAATTTTTCAATGTCATATCTTTGAAGTTTCAACAAGCCAGCACCATATTTTTTACCAATAGTTTCAAGTTGATAATATGTAAAAAAATTATTTAGCAACGCAAACATCAAATATCTATCTATTTCAGGATATATAATATAAAAGTTATCCCGTGCCAAAACATTGGCCGTATTCATAATGAACTTCATATCATTACGAACGAAATAGCTGAACAAAATACCACTACTATCTATTTCATTAAGCGTATACCATTCTGAAGATACCTGAAATTTCTCATATAATGTTTTAGGTTTTTTCTCACTTGAAAGAATTTCTGCAAAATGAGTTATATATTCCTGCAATTCATCAGTAAGCATTTGACCTTGTGGAATCATCAACAAATCATCTGTCTCTGCCAAAGAAGTACTGTAACCATGTACTGCTTTCGGAGAAGATATTATTTTAGTTATACACTCTTCAGGTTCCGAATCCACACCTTCGGGATTAATAAACATCATATTCCATCCTGTAGTTAACCCTCGTCTAACACTAGAATACTTTGAAAAAGGAACATTCAAATTCAAAACAAACTCATCGCAATGACCAATCCCTTCTTTAAGAGTTCCTTCCGTCAGTTTCAAATATTCTGGCTCAATATCCTTTATCTTACTTGATGTACTATCCTTTATTAGTTTCAAAATGACAACATCCACTAACGCATCCTTTTCAAACACCTCACCACAAATATGTATTTCTCGTTCAACCATTGTTCTTTCAATCAACAAGTTTTTAAAACTTTGACCACTTCTGGCATTCATCCAACAACTTGGGAAAATCACTACTAGTTCCCCATTATCTTTCAGTAAATCAATAGCCTTTATAATAAAATACATATATAAATTAGCAGTACTTGGAAGTCCTT
>OGZF01001002.1_pt1 | contig 20667 bp, 18 predicted proteins | sample 1576771 | NCBI WGS metagenome assembly OGZF01 (sample SAMEA3541536, study PRJEB24748) | human gut metagenome | biome: human gut; feature: human-associated habitat; material: faeces | place: China | collected 2012
TTCAATAACAAATAAAGATTACTGCTATATCAGATATTTGGGAATTGTATGTTGTCGGGAGTTTGACACATCAAAATTAAAAAGGATACTGCAAAGCCTTGAAACAGGCTTATTTTTTTGTCAAATTTTTGTTTTTATTATATAGTAATATATGGTGATATATGTTATAATAATGACAGAGGTGATCATTATGCGTGTAACAACATCAAAATCGAAAAATTCTGAGTCATTTTATATTACACAATCCTATACAAGTGCTCAGGGAAAAAGTACTTCAAAAACAATCCGTAAATTAGGTACTTTGGCTGATTTATCAAAACAACTTCATACGGATCGCGAAGGGGTTCTCGCATGGGCAAATGAACAAGCCCGTCTTGAAACTCTGAAATATAAAAGTGAAAAAGAAGATGCAACTGTTATGATTCCATTCCATTCAAATCGGTTCATGGACTATCATAAACAGAAACTTTTTTCTGGCGGTTATCTTTTTCTTCAATCCATTTATTATGGACTGAAAATGGATTCTATCTGTCGAAAAATCAAAAGCAGGCATAAATTCGAGTATGATCTCAATGCGATTTTGTCAGATTTGATCTATACAAGAGTGTTGGAACCTTCCAGTAAAAGTTCTTCCTTTCGTGCTGCAAAACAATTCCTTGAACCACCAACATATGAACTTCATGATGTATATCGCGCTCTTTCCGTTCTTGCATCAGAAATGGATTTTATTCAATCGGAAGTTTATAAAAACAGTTTTTTCCTCGGAAACAGAAATGATCGGATCCTTTATTATGACTGTACAAACTACTACTTTGAAATTGAACAGGAAGATGGAGACAAGAAATATGGGAAAAGCAAGGAGCATCGTCCCAACCCGATTATCCAAATGGGACTTTTCACAGATGGCGACGGAATCCCTCTAGCATTTTCTCTTTTTCCGGGAAATCAAAATGAGCAGAAATCTTTGAAGCCTTTAGAAACTAAGATTCTTCAACAATTCGGTTGTGAGAAATTTATTTATTGCAGTGATGCCGGGCTTGCTTCCGAAGATAACCGTGTACTCAATCATATGGGACAACGGGCATTTATTGTCACTCAGTCAATCAAAAAGCTGCCTGCTGAAGATCGGGCATGGGCTTTGAACAAAACAGATTTTAAACGATTATCAGATGATAAAGTTGTCGATATTACAAATTTAACAGAAAACGATAAAGAACAGCTTTTCTATAAAGATGAGCCTTTTACAACCAAAAAGTTACATCAACGATTGATCATAACCTACTCCCCTAAATATGCTGCTTACCAAAAAGCTATCCGTGCAGAGCAAATCAGTAGAGCAGAAAAAATGGTTGCAAATGGAACTTTAAAAAAGCAACGCAAAAATCCAAATGATCCTGCTCGATTTGTAAATAAGGTTGCTGTCACAAATGAGGGGGAAAAAGCCACAATCCATTATTATCTTGATCTGGAGAAGATTGCAGAAGAAGAAATGTATGATGGACTTTATGCCATCTGTACAGACCTGCTTGATGATGATGTTGCAGATATTTTAAAAGTAAGTGAAGGAAGATGGCAGATTGAAGATTGTTTTAGAACTATGAAAACTGATTTTGAAGCCAGACCGGTTTATTTAACCCGTAAGGATCGCATTAAAGCACATTTTCTTACTTGTTTTCTTGCATTGCTCCATTTTAGATTATTAAATCGTTCTTTAAAAGGAACTTATACGACCAGCCAATTACTTCACACTTTGAAAGATATAAAGTTTGCTGATGTCGAAGAGCAAGGATTCATGCCGGTATATGAACGTCATGAAATAACCGATGACCTCCATGAAGCCTGTAAATTCCGAACTGACTATCAATTCATAACAAAACGAAACATGAAAGGAATTCAGAAAAAAAGTAAACGAAGATAAAATATTACTATATTTCGTGTATGTAGCTCAAAGTGCCACAGTCCTTGTATTTACAAGGGTTGCGGCACTTATTTGACTAAACAACTGTCAAAGATGGGATTATAGCACCTGTTTTTCGTAAATGCAAGGGTTTTCCGGAACTCTTCGTTCTTTTCTTCATAAAATATGGTATAAAAACAGGGAGGACCGGCCATGGAACCTTTCTTACGCGTCTGTGACATCAGCTATGCTTATCACTCTCCGCTGGGTGCGACCCCTGCGCTTTCCGGCATCTCTTTTACCGTAAACAAGGGCGAATTTCTTGCCATTGTCGGCCCGTCCGGCTGCGGCAAGTCAACCCTGCTTTCCCTTCTCGCCGGCCTTTTGACTCCGGAAGAAGGTTCTGTCTATATAGGTGACGCTCCGCTCAAGGAAGCTCAGGCAGGGATCGGTTACATGCTCCAGCGGGATCATCTGTTTGAATGGCGTACGATCCGTGAAAATGCTGCCCTTGGTCTGGAGATCCGGCACCGGAAAACAAAGGCCGCCATGAAAACACTTGATGAAATGCTGGAAAATTACGGACTGGCTGAATTCGCGGACGCTCATCCCTCCGAACTTTCCGGCGGTATGCGACAGCGTGCTGCCCTGATCCGCACACTCATCTTAAAACCGGACCTGCTGCTTTTGGATGAGCCCTTCTCTGCTCTGGATTACCAGACCAGGCTCACCGTGTGCGATGACATTGCCACGATCATCAGGGAAACAAAAAAGACCGCCATCCTGATCACCCATGACCTTGCAGAAGCCATCAGCACCGCTGACCGTGTGCTGATTCTTTCTGCAAGACCCGGACAGGTAAAGGCAGAGATTTCCCTCACCTTTGCTCCTCAGTATGACAGTCCCTTAAAGCGCAGAAATGCGCCGGAATTTACCGGTTATTTTCAAAATGTATGGAGGGCGCTTTCCAGTAGATAATGCCGTCCCGCTCAGATCTCTCGACAAAGCCCTCCCCCATCATATATTCCATACAGGAAAAGGTCTTGGCCCAGATATAGGTACAGGAGGCAAAATGCGCGTAATCCGGCGGTCCCTGGCTCCGTCCATAAGTCCGTACACCAATATCCCGCGTGGTCAGCGCCGTTCCCGCTTCCTCCAGAACATGCTTCATGATCTCGCATTTTTCCAGATACCCCAGAATAATGCGGTTTACTTCTTTTTCAACATTCCTAATCTCCCCATAATGACAGGGCAGAAAATAACAGTCTTTGTAATTATGCTTCAGATCTCCAAGGGAATCCAGATAGCATTTCAGCATACCGAGATCTGTCTCCTGTGTTCCTACAATCGGGACAATTGTGGTCATGAGCTGATCTCCCACAAACATAAGCTTCTTCTCCGGCTCGTACAGACCACACTGTCCGAAGGTATGTCCCTTTAACAGCTTCACCTCAAAATGGTATCCGCCATACGAAAGGATATCTCCCGGGTGGATCGGAATAAAGGAAAGCTCCAGCGGACTCTTCTCGGATGCGTAAGCTTTTGTCGTATATTCCATGAAGGTATCATATACCTCCGGTGTTTCCTCTTTGGTTACCCCGACGATCCGCAGATTTTCAATCCGGGCACGCTCATCTGCCAGATAGCTGTGCAGCAGATCCACCCGCTTTCTTGTCTCATCCGGATTCATAAATGCCCTGGCTCCAAGCTCCTGCAGCTTCGGTACCAGGCCTGTATGATCCGGATGCTGGTAATAAAAATATCCAGCTTTCTGCAATCAATCCCCAGCGCATCGATCATGCCCTTTAAGATGGTCCAGTCCCGTTCAGTATTGTTCGATGTATCGACCATCAGACTCCGCTCTTCTCCCCGAATGATATAAAGATTGCGGGGGCTCATATGGCGGTTCTCATATGAAATTGTCTCCAGAAATATATGCTTCTTGATTTCCCTCATGCTTCAGTCTCCTATGTGCTGACACTCACCTTTATTCTAGGCAGTTTTTCTGAAATTGTCAAACCCCGTTTCGCCCTGTTTCTGATATTTTATTAACACTTTTTATGCGTTCTTCTGGAATTTTTCCTGTTCATCCTGTATAATGGAATGTATGATGGCAAAGGAGAAAGGTTTTGAATTTACAACAGCTTTATTACTTTCGAAAACTGGCTGAAGTTCAGCATTATACCAAAGCAGCCAAAGCACTTTATATCACGCAGCCGAGCCTGAGCGATTCCATTGCTTCCCTGGAGCATGAACTTTCCGTTTCCTTATTCCAGAAAAAGGGCCGCGGAGTCCAGCTTACCAAATACGGTCAGGAATTCTATGAGTACGTGAACCAGGCACTGGGGATCCTGGAACACGGCATTGCCATTATGAAAGAAAAATCCGATTTGGTGACCGGAACCATTGATGTAGGCTGTATTCCCACCCTACTGGGGGATTTTCTTCCGAATGCGCTGGATCTGTACCACGAAAAGCATCCGCAGGTCAGCTTTAATATTTTTCATGAAAAGTCCATTCCGGTGGCAGAGGGAGTCTCCACCGGTAACTATGATATCGGCTTCTGTTCCATGGTAGAAAACAAGTCGGATCTTGTCTTTGTTCCTATCACCTTCCAGGAACTGATCGTTATTGTGCGAAATAACCATCCGCTGGCATCGCACGATTCCATCCAGCTCTCCGATCTGCAAGACTATACCCTGTCCACCTACCGGGACACGATTCCCATTGGCAAAACCATCCGGAAAATTTTGAAAGACAAAGGTCTGGAAGCCGCTTATTCCTATGACAATGAAATCTCTATTGCCGGGCGCATCAACCGTTCCTCCAAGGTGGCCATTGTTGCGAACACTCCGTTTTTGAAACAGTTTGACAATCTAAAAAAAATCCATTTGACGGACGTTCCTCTGGGCACCCACATGATCTATATGGTCTACAGCAAAAAAAATTTTATTACGGCAACCGTGGAATCGTTCGCAAACTTTATCGTAGCGCACTGCCTTGACTTGCCTCCGGAATCTTAAAATATCGGGATTTTTATACAGAATTGTATGGAATATTCACAAGGGGATTTACGGCTTCTTTTTATGGGAACGACATAAAAGAAGCCGTATCTTCTATAAGAAAAAACCTGAAAAATGTCTTATGACACCTTCCGATTTTAGTATAAAACAGTTTTATCCTATATTCAAATCAATTATTTTTATGTTATAATAGATTTTGTCTATCATACATCATCACATAGTTTAAGAAAGGCAGTCCACCCATGAACCTGACTCATCTGCGTTATTTTGCAGAACTGGCACACACGCACCACTATACACGCGCCGCACAGAATCTGTGTATTACCCAGCCCAGCCTCAGTCATGCTATCTTTAAAATGGAAGAAGAACTCGGTGTTCCATTATTTGAGAAAAACGGAAAAAATACCGTGCTGACTGTGTTCGGAGAACAATTTCTGCGCAGTGTTGAAAATTCCTTAAAAACACTGGATGATGGCATTGATTTTCTTCAGCGCACTGCCCGCGGCGAAGGGGTGATCCGTCTCGGTCTTGTGCGTCCTCTGGGTGTGGATTTGATTCCTTCTCTGGCGCGCCATTTTCTCAGGCTACATCCTGACCGCGATATTCATTTTTCCTTTCAGACTGACGTGACCCAGAATCTGGTAAATGACTTAAATGCCCATCATTATGACCTGATCTTCTGTTCACACCCACAAAAAGAGAACGGATTGACATCCCAAACCGTACATCGGGAAAAGCTGGTGCTGATCGTACCCCAAAATCACGAATTGGCAAGATTTGACTCCGTAAACCTGGAGCAAACCCTGCCATATCCGTATGTTTATTTCTCCGAAGCATCCGGCATTCGCTATGAAGTTGATAAAATGTTCCAGGCATTGGGAAAACGCCCTCATATCGCTTATGAGATTGTAGAGGACCAGGTCACGGCCGGTCTTGTAGCCCACGGCTTCGGCATTGCCATTGTCCCGGAAATGGAACTGCTCTCCAGCCTGAATGTTAAAGTGATCGAAATCCTTCATCCAATCGTAAAGCGCAACATTTATATGATAAGCAGCAATCAGTTTTATATGCCGCCGGTTGTCCGGAATTTCCATGATTTTGTATTGGAAACCGTATCGCAGAACCTTTAACTTTTAAAAAATAATTCCAACGGTCGCCATCATTGTAATAATGAAGCCTGCAATCACACATGGAATCGTAGACCCCAGCACAATATGCTTATAGCTTTCCGCCAGCGTACATTCACAGACAGAAGTTTCCATAACTACCGGTGAAGCATTCGGAAGTTTGTTCAGAGTAATACCAGCCTCTACCACAATTCTGTGGAGGGCATTGATATTCGCGCCAGCTGCAAGGAACTGTTTTCCGAAGCTCTCCAAAAACAGGGTTTCCGCTGTAATCGCAGAACCAGTCATAGCTCCACAGATCATGGTTCCAAGCCAGGTCTTTAAGTAAATCGGAAGTGTAATATTTAATACAAACTCCTGTACAGCATGGAAAGCCGGTGCCTGGGTCAGGACCTTGGAAAGACCAATGACTGCGGCTACCGTCAGCATTGTGCTTAATCCTGACATTGCCCCACCTTTCAGAGATCCCTTCAGGTTTTTGATTTTTTTAAACTGTGTCACAATAATCACAAGAACGCCGGTCAAAAGCGCGCAGCTCAAGCTGGTTGACGTTCCCATACCGGAAGTTACCACTACCACTGCCAGTACCAGGATAAACGGCAAAAGAGACATAAAGAGACCAGGAAGCTCGTTATCCCCCATGACGCTCTTTTCTGTTTTGTACAGTGCCATCAGTTCTGCTTCCGACATTTTTTCCATGCTCTTCATTTGCGCATAGTTGAAATATATTACATACCAGGTGCAGGTGATTACTGAGAAAATCACCGCCAGGACCGGAGCTACACCAAGTGAAGTGCCAAGGAAATTACTCGGGATTACATTACAGATATCCATGGAAAACGCAAATCCATTCGCATTCGCACCTCCCGCGATCATCAAAAACGGAAGCAGCCGGCGATCCATCTTATTTTCACGAAGCAGGCTGTCTGCGATCGGATAAAGAACAAATACCATAATATAGCCGTTAATACCCAGCAGTGTGATAAAGAATGTGCAGATCATAATGATCAGCCCCACTCTTTTGGCTCCAAGTGCAGCAGATAAAGATTTTGCGACCTTGGTAGCCAGCCCTGTCTGATTGACCAGTTCACCAAAAATGCCACCCAGAGCAAGGATTAAAAACCAGGAGCTGCAGAACGAGCCAGCTCCTTCTGAAAACGTTTTCAGTAAACCTTCCCAAAAATCAAGTCCGCTTGTTACAAGAATAATTGCAGCTGTTACTACCGATGCCGTAATCATATCAACACCTTTGACGATCATAACAATCAGCAGCGCGATCGCTATGATTAATCCAATAGCAGATAACATATCGATTCCCCCTCGTATTTCATCATCTTTCGTAACGTTTCTGTACCTTCACAGACACAGTAAAAAAACATTGAAAATGTCTCCGTTCCGCTTCGACCGGAGCTGTGTGCCGCTGGCACACAGCACCCTTCGACAATGGAATTTTTTCCTGTAATCCATGTTTGCATGCGGTCAGCACAGTGAATACGCAGACCGGCTGAACCATTACTATTTTTCTTTTGTCATGTGTGCATAATCTGCATCCGGCCACTTTCGGATGACATTGATAATGGTCGGTATGATCAGAGTAAACAACGTGATGATCGATGCAAATGTAAGTCCCTTCGATACCAGCGCAGTCAGTCCCATCTGGGACACTGCCCATGTAAACACAATATAAACCAGCGTTAATACTGCTCCCCGCTTGTTTCTCTTTGCCGCGGAAACTTCCGGGGCTTCCTGTTTTCTTTTCTGATACCAGTTTAAAATACGGTCATTGAAGCCTTGCGCGTAATTGATTGCCGTTGAAATGGTTGCAAAGAATATGGCCACAGTGATCAGCGTAAGAAGGATGGTCTTTATCGCTCCACTTCCAACGCCATTTTGTACAACAAGAATGGTATATACCGCACGTCCATTCGACCATCCTTCATAAACAGCCGAATAATTTGCAGCCAGATTGATCACATTCATTTCCAGAAATGCCCAGTTTGCAATCACAGACAGCACAACAGCCCATCTGAGTGTTTTTTTATTGGTAAAAAGCTGCGCATGATTAACATAGGCTCCAAAACCTGCCAGATTCTGTCCTGAAAAAATATACGCCCAGCAAAAAGCGACCAGAAGATACTTTAAAAAGCTTCCTGCACCTGCGGCAATATCGTTGTGAAGCTGTTGGGACATGATGCCAAGTTCCGAAGACAACCTGCCGGATGTGACATTATATAGAATATTAGGCACATGAACTGACATCAGCGCAATGAAAATAACAGCACTCATGAACACTGCATTCTTCCGGACCAGATCTGTGCCTTTCATACACAGAACAAACATAAGAACACCGATAATAAGTGTAGAATACAGATATGGAATTCCCGTCAGTTCTTTTAATGCTGAACCAGAGGTGGAATAGGCAAGCGCCATACATACGATCAGAAGCCAGTTGAAATTAAATTCATAAATGTACTGCATCGGTCTGGCAAAAATCCCATTGCAAAAACGCGAACCATACCGCCTCAAAAAACTGCTGTAATCAAATGTACGGAAATCCATAGCGAATTTCATAAAGAAATAGATAATAAAACAGTTGATTGCCGCTACAATAAACGGCATAAACAGACAAAAATACGGCTGCGCAACAACCGGCAGCATCCCATAAAACCCCGTATTTCTAAAAAAATAAGTCCATGGCGTAGATCCAGACGCGAATCCGCCGCCACACTGCGAACTAAATGCTATCGACACAAAAACAAGAACGGTTTTCCAGTCTACTTTGCATTCCACATTTGTTGTTTTTCCCATAGAATATCCCCCATTATCTGTACATCCCCATATACAGATTTCGTTACTAATTTAACATATTATTGTCAAAAATTACAGTATCTCACATCTTATTTGCTCCACTCTGCCACTGGGCATTCATCTTATCCAGGGGTACCGCAACGAGTCCGGTCTGTCTATCATAAACATAAATGATAAATCCTCTCTTACACCGAAATACACATTCCAGGCATGGATCTTCATCACAGTAACAAAAGGCATCGGTATCCGCCAGGGCAAATACCATTGGCGAATGTTTTCCTTCCATTACATATTTTAAATATCCCCCCGTAAATGTTTTCAGATAAATCCACTCTGGATGACGTCCATACGGCTTCATCTTCCACGATACGCGGACAGCATTATCATTATAGCCGCCTGTGATCTGATAGGTAATATCCATCACATCCCGCGTGGAGTCGGCTTCTTCAGGAATCAGCCTTTCCGCCTTTTTTCCACAGCACAGAATTTCTTTTTCCTCCAGGTTCGTTCCTCCTGTCACCGGATAAAGAGCTCCGCATTCCGGGCAGCGGTAAAATATAACATCTGGGCACTGTTTTTCCAGTGGCTTTCTGGTATCCTTGCATCTGCGCGGTCCAAATTTCTGTTCAATCATAGTGAATCATCCCTTCAAACGCTTTTCCAGTTCCTGCTTCAGAAGATATTTTTTCACCTTTCCGCTTCCCGTATGTGGAATGCGGTCAATTAGTTCTAGCCGCTCTGGCCAAAAACGCCTTGGAATTTTCTTCGAATGCAAATAGTCCAGTACATCCTCCAACTTCAGATTTTCATATCCCCGAAGCGGGACCGCAAATGCGCAGATCCGTTCTCCGAGACGATCATCCGGCATTCCGATAATGGTATGATCACCCATTCCAGGGCATCCCTCTAAAGTATCATTGATCTCATTGGTATTTAAATTCTCACCGCCCCGGACAATCATGTCTTTTTTTCGTCCAATAATGTGAATATTTCCATGCTCATCCATGATACAAAGGTCACCACTGTGGAACCAGCCATCGTCATCCAAAGCTTCATCCGTGATCTCCCGTGCTTTTAAATACCCGACAAACACACTGGGTCCTCTTGACAACTCTTCTCCCGGGATCCCCACACCTACGTCGTTCCCATCTTCGTCTACCACCCGGATCTCCACACCTTCCATTGCCCTTCCGGATGTCGTTCCATTCAGCGCAAGCGCCTCATCCGGACGAACAAATGCGTGTGGCACACTTTCCGTGGATCCATAGACTTCGCAGAGAAGTATTCCGTACTGTTTTGCTCTCTGTACCAGATACCCAGGAACCGGCGCACCGCCACAAAGATAAAACTTCAGAGACGGAATTTCACCGCCATTTGTCTCCAGCTCCCTTAAAATATCGTAGATGAAAGGGGTTGCTCCCATAGAATAAGTAACATTTTCCTGGTTCATAAATTCAATGGCCAATCTACATTGATATTTCTGTTGCAGTACCACTTTCGCACCATGAAGCATCGGCGCAATGATCGCGTGATGAAATCCAGTCGCGTGATGAAGCGGTGCCGGCATGAACATGATATCTTCCTCGGTAAGACCAAGCTCCCGGTTGAATGTTTCTTCCGCATAACGCACATTATCATGAGTCAGCAGAACTCCCTTCGTACCTCCAGTTGTGCCGGAGGTGCAAAGAATAACCGCGATATCCTGTCCGTTTTTAGTATGTACACACCGCTCTTTCGGAAGTGGCCCATAAGAAGTAAGAATTTCCCGAAGCAAAGCTACATCGCTCTTTCGCTCTTTCACACTGTCGATCAGCACGATATCCTTTAACAGCGGCACCTGATCCCGCACTGCAAGGATCCGATCTTCATAATCAGTCTTGTAGAAGAATGTCGGTCCAAAATAACACCGGGATTCTGTTATGTTTAAGCTTCTTGCCAGTTCCTTCTCCTCATAGGACATGGCAATGGGATGGGCCACCGCTCCCACCTTATAGCAGGCAATGGTCAGCATGGCAAACTCACTCCAGATTGGAAGCTGAAAAGAGACCACCTCGCCTGGCTGGATTCCCAGTCCTATCAGATACGATGCCACCCGGCCTGCTGCCTCATCCAGTTCCCGGTAGGTATAACGGTTACCACGGTCGTCGACCACATATTCCCGTTCCGGATACGTTTCTACCGTCCGGTCCCAGCAGTCCAGCAGCGTTTCATCTTTCCAGTACCCCTGCTCCCGGTACTGTTTCTGCAGATTCGGGTTGATCTTCCTTTCCTCAAACATAACGTGCCTCCTTACATCCGCCAGCATGCCGTTGTCCCGCCAGACTCCCGCTTCTACACGCGGAAGGCTGCTGCAAAAAGTGAGACCATTCCATCCTTTTGTCGGCAGCCTTTTCTTCCTGTTTCTTTGGTATTACGCCTGCTGCTTTGCTTTCAGTTCTTTTACCAGAGCCGGAACGATCTCAAAAACATCGCCAACGATTCCGTAATCCGCAACCTCAAAGATCGGTGCGGTCTCATCCTTATTGATAGCTACAATCGTACCAGATCCGCTCATGCCCGCTACGTGCTGCACTGCACCGGAAATGGCGCATGCAAAGTAGATTTTCGGGGTTACGGTGGAGCCGGTCTGTCCAACCTGCTTGGTCTGCGGCATCCAGCCTGCGTCAACGGCTGCTCTGGAGCATCCTACGGTTCCTCCAAGCACATCTGCCAACTCTTTTAAGATACCGAAGTTCTCAGCACTCTTCATGCCGCGGCCGCCGGATACAATGACATCTGCCTCATCGAGACGCATATCGTTGTCCTCACATGCCTTGATGAAATCAAGCACTTTGGTGCGGATCTCGCTCTCCGGGGTATGAATATCCTCTTTGATGATCTCCGGCTGATTGTTCTCGTTGCGCTCCGGCTTCTTGAACGCGCCCGGACGGCAGGTACCCATCTGCGGTCTGGTCTCGCTGCAGAGAATCTGCGCGTATAAGTTTCCGCCGAATGCCGGACGCTCCCATACTACATTTCCGGTGTCCTCATCGACACTCAGCGCGGTACAGTCGGCAGTCAGGCCGGTGCGGAGGCTGACTGCGATCTTGGATCCCAAGTCTCTTCCGTTTACGGTTGCGCCTACTAAAATGGTGTTTGGATCATATTTCTCACAGAGCTTTAAGAATACGTTTCCGTAAGCGTCAGCTGAATAGTTCTCATACTCGTCGCCCTGGATTACATAGATCTTGTCGGCGCCGTACGCTGCGGATTCTTTTACAGCTGCGTCTACATCCTTGCCGATAACAATGGCGCAGAGCTTCTGTTTCAGTCCGTCCGCCAGCTTTCTTCCCTGTCCTAACAGCTCCAGGCCGACACTCTTCGGCTGACCCTGGAAGCTCTCGATAAATACCCATACGTCCTTGCATGTATCAAAACTCATCTTGACGACCTCCTCTGTTTATTAAAGTACTTTTGCCTCAACCAGCTTTCCGATCAGGTTGTCCGCAATCTCCACCGGGCTTACGCCTTCGATGTTCACACAGTTTGCGGTTCTCTTCGGAGTGAATGTTGCTTTTACTTTGGTCGGGGATCCCTTCAGTCCCATCTTGGTGGTGTCTGCGTCCGGCAGGTCTGCCAGGGTGATCTGACCGATCTCGGTGTTGAAGGATCTCATAACGCCCTTTACGGTTGCGTAACGCGGTTTGTTGCTTTCTTTGGTTGCGGTGCAAAGTACCGGGAACTTCGTCTCGATGACTTCCACGCCCTCTTCTACCTGGCGCTCTGCAATGACTTTGTCGCCCTCAACCTTTAAGCTCAGAACGTAAGTCAGACGAGTTGCGCCCAGATGCTCTGCGATACTCGGTGCGGTCTGGCCGGTATCTCCGTCGATTGCCTGCTTGCCGCCCAGGATGACATCGTAAGCGCCCAGTTTCTTGATTGCCTGGGATAAGATGTAGCTGGTAGCGTAGGTATCGGATCCGCCGAATGCGCGGTCCGTTACCAGATAAGCCTCATCAGCACCCATAGCCAGTGCCTCTCTCAAAACAGCTTTTGCCTGCGGCGGTCCCATGGAAATAACCGTTACTTTGCCGCCATACCGGTCTTTTAAGGAAAGTCCGGTCTCCAGAGCGTTCTTGTCGAACGGATTCATGATGCTCGGCACGCCGGTACGGATCAGTGTATTTTTAACCGGATCGATCTTGATCTCTGTGGTATCCGGAACCTGTTTGATACAAACAACGATATTCATCTTCAATCCTCCTGTCAGTTTTTCCTATTTGTATTCTTTATTTAATACGTTGGCGATGGTCAGTCTCTGTACCTGGTTTGCGCCCTCAAAGATCTGGAATACTTTGACATCGCGCATCAGCTTCTCAACCGGGTACTCTTTGCTGTAGCCATATCCGCCGAAGATCTGAACTGCATTGGAGGTAACCTCCTGGGCGCAGTCGGAAACGAAGGTCTTGCAGATGGAGCCCTCTTTCTGAACCATGATACCTGCATCCATCATCTTCATGGTGTTGTTGACCAGGCATCTGGATGCCTCGATCTTGATAGCCATATCGGCTAACATCTGCTGTACCATCTGGAATTTGATGATCGGGGTATTGAACTGTTTTCTCTCTTTTGCGTACTTCACGGACTCATCGAGTGCGCGCTGCATGATGCCGACTGCCAGGGTTGCCACGAACGCGCGGGATAAGTTCAGGGCGTTCATAGCCAGCTTAAATCCGCTGCCTTCCGGTCCTACCATGGCGGATGCCTTTACGCGGACATTCTCAAAGATCAGGTCGGTGGTGTTGGAGAGGCGCAGGCCCATCTTGTTCTCGTGAGCGCCAACGGTTACGCCAGGAGCGTCCGCATCGATGATGAAAGCGGAAATTCCCTTGTGTCCTGCTGCCGGGTTGGTCTTGAAGAAACCTACGAAAACGCTTGCTACCGCGCCGTTGGTAATAAAGGTCTTGGTTCCGTTTAAGATGTACTCATCGCCATCTTTTACTGCGGTCGCGCGCATCGCTGCCGGATCGGAACCGGCGTTCGGCTCGGTCAGGGCGAAACCTGCGAATGCGCCCGGAGCCACTTTATCTGCGAAATACTGGCCCTGCTCCTTGGTGCCTGCCAGGATGACGTTTCTTAATGCTACGAAAGAAGTGACAAAGGTGATGGCATAACCGGCATCCACCTTGGCCAGTTCCTCGAAGATCATTGCGGTGGTCTCATAGCTTAAACCAGCTCCGCCGTACTCGGCCGGAACCTCCAGCATATGAAGTCCCATGTCAAATCCCCATTTATAAAGTTCTTTCGGACACTCGCCTTTTTCATCCGCATCTTTCACATAAGGCTTGATCTCGTTCTCTGCCATCTCTTTTACAAGAGCAATCAGCGCTTTCTGTTCCTCGGTGTACATTAAGCTCATATCTGTGTCACCTTCCCCTTTCTTATTTTTAAACCTATAATTTTTTCAGTTTTGTCTCACCGGTTGCGGCTCCGGAAGCAATGGCTTCCTCGATTTCCTTGTCGCTGTAGCCCACATGCTTCATCAGCTCTACGGTGTGCGCGCCCTGTGATCCGCCGATCACATATTCCGGCTCGCCCATGCTGCCGAAGCGGATCGGGTTGGTCGGCATAAAGCGCTCGCCAGACGGGTACGGGATCTTTGCAAGAATGTGGTTGGCTGCTGCCTGCTCGTCCTTGTAAATATCCTCCGGCTCCATGCAGGCCTCACACGGCATGTCGTTCGCTTTCAGGCGCTCCATCAGTTCCTCTCTGGTGAACTTTGCGATCGCGCGGTCTAACGCTGCGACTACTTCCTGGTTCAGTCCGTTTGCGTTGATGCTCTCGCAGCGGCGGTACTTCTCTTTCGCTTCCTCCGTTAACATCTCCGGAGCGTCCAGCACGGTGAACATCTTCTCGTAATCACGGTCATATTCCGGACAGCAGATGCATACCCATTTGCCATCGCTGGTACGGAATACATCATTGAACGGGTTTACGACCTCCGTACGGTTCTTCGGATACTGGTTGCCGTACTGTGCGGAAATCAGGCCGGTGCTGAGGGCATAGACAGCTGCGTGATGCAGGCTGACGGTTACTTTATCGCCCTTGCCGGATTTTTCTCTTCCATATAAAGCAGCGCAGATACCGGAAGCCAGAGCCAGGGAAACCTGGAAATCACCAAATCCGTTGGTCGGGATCATCGGCGCGTCGCCGCGGTTTACGGTGGTTCCGAATACGCCGCCCCTTGCCATGTAGCAGGTTACGTCAAATCCGGCGGTATCCTTCTCCGGTCCGTACTCGCCATAGCCCAGCACCTGTGCGAAGATCAGTTTCGGGAATTTTTCATTTAAGGTATCATAATCCAGTCCCAGTTTCTTTAAGGACTTTGTTCTTGTATTCGTTACAAACACATCGGCCTCCGCTAACAGGCGGTAGGCAATTTCAAGACCCTTCGGATCTTTTAAGTTCAATGTGATAAATTTCTTATTTAAATTGGCTACATCGAAGGCCAGGTTTTCATCATCGTTATAAGGCATATTGAACACTGCCCCCTGGGTTCTAGCCGGATCGCCTTTTGCGGATTCGATCTTCACGCAGTCAGCGCCCCACTCTCCCAGTACACGCACCGTAGTCGGCGCGGCCAGATAAGTCGTTAAATCAACGACCTTGATTCCTTCCAAAGGTCTCATAAAGTATTCCTCCATCTCTCTGCATTCCGGGGTACCCGTCCTGCAGTCCGATCATTGCATTGCTGTTTACGCGCTGCGCAGACAGCAGCGCCTGTCATTTAGGGGGAACAGGGTCCCCAGGCCCAAGTAGGAACCTGACGACCCTGTTTAGGAAAAAATATTTACAGCACGTACTCCATATGAGCACCGTGTTTGATGGTATTTCTGGAAATGGTAATTCTCTGAACGGTCGGAGCGCCCTCTTCCAGCCACATGGCGCGGCAGTCGCGGTACAGTCTCTCAACCGGGCCGTACTTGCAGTCCTCGAAGTAGCCTACGCCGCCGAAGATCTCAAGCATCTCATCGCTGACTTTTCTGGTGGTATCAATACTGAAGAGCTTACACATAGCAGCCTTCTCCTCAATGTACTCGCCGGTCGGGTTCTCCATATAAGCCTTTGCGAAATCGTAAACCATGCAGCGCAGTGCGTGTACCATCATGGACATATCTGCGATCTTTACACGGATAGCCTGACGGGTTCCGATCGGTTTGCCAAAGGTTACACGGTCATGTGCGTATGCCAGGGACAGTTCTAACATTCTCTGTGCCATACCCAGGTTGCTGGCTGCGATGTGGGCACGAGATACGGATAAGGAGTGCATTGCAATCTCAAGTCCCTGTCCCTCACGGCCTAACAGATATTTCTTGTCGATGCGGCAGTTGGTGAATTTCAGATCGCCATGGCCTGCACCGCGGCAGCCCATCATATGCGGCATGTTGATCACTTCGAATCCCGGTGCATCCATCGGTACGAAGAATGCGGAAAGTCTGTCATCTTTATCAGAATCCGGATTGGTTACTGCGATAACGTATGCGAACTCGCAGCAGTCGGTGTGGGAGATCAAGGTCTTCTCGCCGTTTAATACATAGCTGTCGCCATCTTTCACTGCCATGGTATGTAAGTCAGCGCCGGTGCCGCCGGTTGCCTCAGTCAGCGCGAAGCAGGTGAATACTTCCTTGTTCTGGAACTTGGACATGTACTCTGCTTTCAGCTCCGGGCTGCCATAGTCATCCAGGATTCTCCAGTTTAAATCCATTGCATAGTGAAGATGCATTCTCATTCCGCCCGGTCCTCTGGAGAACTCTTCCTGTACCTGTAAAATTTCAAGCTCGTTTAAGCCCCATCCGCCGTACTCTTCCGGTAAGGAACAACGGTATAAATTGTTCTCGATCGCCAGATCGTAGAACTCCTGCGGGAATTTGTTGGTTACCTCGACTTCTTTCTGGATCTCTTCCAACGGACCTTCTGCCAGCTCGCGGATCTGTTTTAAGTAAGCCTGGAACTCTTCCTTTGTTAACTTGCTCATGTGATATCCTCCTTATTTGAGTTGATCATTTGATTGTTCATTTTTTATTTTGTTGCTATTTCTTTAACAATCTTGATGATGTTATTATAACGTGCCTGTCCGTAAATATCCAATCGGCTGTATCCGTGCGAACGTATCGAATTAATCCGAAAAAACTATCAATCGATTTTTGACTTGTAAATGGATTTTGAGGGTGTTATAGTCTAGCGTGTGAAGTTGTATATTTTTGACAAATGGAGGTTTCTTATGATTACAAGACCGGAAATCATGGAAGGGATCAGACGGCATATCCAGCCCATCGGAGGGCAGGAAAACCTGAATATATTAGAAGTGGAGCCGGGGCATGTCCGGCTTTCCATAGAACTGACGGAAGCATGTCTGAATCTGTACGGCAATGCCCACGGCGGCTTCCTCTTCTCTCTCTGCGACATTGCCGCCGGCATGTCCACCTACGCCTGCGAAGTCACCAACGTCACCCAATGCGCCGGAATTAACTTTGTGCGCGGCGTAAACAGCGGGACGATCTATGTGGAGTCCAACATTGTTCATAAAGGAAGGCACACCGCCGTATGCCGGGTGGATATCACCGGAGAGGAAGAAGAACTGCTGGCGACGGGAAACTTTACAATGTTCCTGGGGAAGGAAATATAAAATTGCAATTTAAGGGAATAGCACGAAAGGGTCCGAAGTTCCGGGGAGGGCCTACAGAACCGCAGATGCGGTGGAATTTTGTACTTCATTCGCTCCGCCGCCTATTGTTTCCCCTGCGACCCAAACTCACTCACTGCGCTCGTTCAGACAAGGGTCTCCGGGGAAACGCTATGCTCGCTCATGAAGAAAATTCCAATGCATCTGCTTATTCTGTATGCCCTCCCCGAAACTTCTGCTTTACTGACTATTCTACGATAATGAATAACGCAGCCAGAACGATATTAACGAAAGTCTGTAAAAATAGACTTTTCCAAATATCATTCTGGCTGTGTTTTGTTTTTTGGCAGAGTGAATGCCTGACTGTAGCCATTATCTTCATTGGCTCCGCTAGAGATAAAAAACCACGCAAGCACAAGGTATTGGTTTAAACCTCTTACGATTGTTGCCATAGGATACCTGAAAAAAACGGACACATCAAGGTTATAACAAGCGCTCACGCGACCTTGACGTGTCCGTTTTCTCCAGGTATGGGCTAATCAAGCAATCCAAAGAGGCTCTGCCGGCACGTAACTGCCGCCTTGGTCAGTATCCTTATGGTTGCACGGTTTTAATTATCGTAACGGAGCCAATAAGGTAGAAGTTCCGGAAACCGCGTACAGAATAAGCAGAAACATTGGAATTTGCTTTGTGAGCGAGCATAGCGTCAGACCGGAGACCCTTGTTTGAGCACGCAGCGCGTGCGAGTTTGGGTCGCAGGTCTGACAATAGGCGGCGCAGTGAACAAAGCGCAAAATTCCACCGTTTCTGCGTTTCTGTACGCGGTTTCCGGAACTTCGGACCTTTTAGTGGTTCCGTCTCAATATTTTTATTATCTTCCTTCAGGTATTTCTGCGTAAGGACACCTCCAGAAAATGCTTGCAGCGCCTTTGCAAACATGATATGTTATAGACAAAGCAGAAATATTCTTTTAAACCGCATTGGTCATGGTGTATTTTATTATTACAGCCTGCGGTTCTCTCATTTCTATGGCGATGCCATTCTGAATTATCTACTGGAATTTTTCTTTGCTTGAACACCCAACTATCAACACAAAGGAATTCCAGAATGATAAAGAAAAGCAGAATGGGATTCCGGCATAAGGAAGGAGATGCCTATGGCAAAAAACACATTGACCACTGCATTTTATCAGACCGAGAAGACTCTGAAACACCCCATTCCGGTACGCGCCTACAAAGACCGGATCTTTCGTATGATCTTTAAGGAAAAGCGGGCGCTTCTGGCACTTTATAATGCAATGAACGACACCGCATATCAGGATCCGGAAGAGCTGGTCATCACGACACTGGAAAACGCCATTTATCTTGGCATGAAAAACGATGTATCCTTTATGATCTGCGACCGGCTGTTTCTGTATGAACACCAGTCCACGAAAAATCCAAACATGCCGCTGCGCAATCTGTTGTATGTGGCAGATCTTTACTCGGTGCTGACAAAAGACATGTTTTTGTATGGGGAACTTCCGGTAGCAATCCCGGAGCCTCGTTTTGTGGTATTTTACAACGGAGAACAGAAAATGGAGGAACGAGCCGTCCTTCGTCTATCTGATCTTTATCGCCCCAGAACCGAGCATCCTTACCTGGAACTGGAAACACTGGTATTAAACATTAACAAGGGTTATAATGCAGAATTGATGGAAAAATGCCGGGAGCTTCATGACTATTCCGTGTTTGTTGCATTGGTCCGTGAAAAACGAAAAAACGGCATGAACCTCAAACACGCAGTCAATGAGGCAATTGATGAGTGTATTCATCAGGATATCATGGCAGATTTCCTGCGCAGGAACCGAGCGGAGGTTGTGAAAATGAGTATCTATGAATATGACGAAGAAAAAAACTACAAAATGCTTCAGGAGCAGTACTGGAATATGGGGCACGAGCGTGGCAAGAGTGAGGGAATAGTCCAGGGAAGGGCCGAGGGAATGGCTCAGGGAAGAACTGAAGGAAAAAACGAGGGAAAAACCAGAGCATTTATTCAATTGATTCTTGCAAAAATGCAAAAAAATTACACACCGGAACAGATCGCGGATATTCTGGAAATGAATCCAAATTTCGTAAAAGCAGTCTGCCAGATTGCAGCTCCAATGGCACCGGATTACGATCTGGATAAAATTTACGAAAAGTATCACGCTATAAAATAGATATATTGCAATATAAATCACCATCCGTAAAGTCCGAAGTTCCAGGCACACCATACAAGAAAATTCCAATGTGTCTGCTTATTCTGCATGACTGCCCCGGAACTTCTGCTGTACTGGTTATTCTACGATAATAATAAACGCAGCCAGAACGTTGCTGACGAAAGCCTGTAATCTGGCTTTTATCTGATAGTAGCGTTCTGGCTGCGTTTTCTTTTTGTGGCAGAGTTAATATGGGCTGTAGCCGCTATTTTTCATAGCGAAGCCAATACAGCAGGAAGTGAATGAGACCACCTTCCGGGATTTTCAGCATATCAGGTGTTTGCATCTTGAGCACACACGTCCGAATGTGGCGGATGTTAATCCGACACAGGCGAACGCGTGTTAGCGAGAGCAAGCAAACAACGATATGTGAAAATAGAGGAAGGCGGTCTCTTTCACTTCCGGACCTTTATTCAGCTTTGTAACTCAAATTTTTATTTTATGCGAAACTGTTCCAGTATCTCCGGCTTCACGTTTTTTGCATCCAGATGATGTTTTTCCAGATAAGACGCATATTTATGAAGATCATATTTTAACGGTGACTGTGCTGAATCCAGATCATGTGTTTCAAGATAATCGCGCATAATGGCGCGCCGTTCTTTTCCTGATTTTCCCATATTTTAATTTCTCCTGTTTCCTTTGCTTTTATCTTCTCGCGTTTTTCAAAAACACCAGTTATACTTATAAATCAGTGCATTTTTTCTTCTGACAATTATAGCAAGGCTGGACTGGAATTGCAATGCAGTCCGAATCAGACGGCTCAAATCTCAAACAAAAAATCCCGGCATTACTGTTAAATTGTTCCGGTTACGATCAACGTGCTGACACCCGGGCTGGTAATCCAGGCTCCGGTCACCGGATCCTGGGTATAAGTGGCTGCCGGAACCGTGACTTCTCCTAATATGGTGGTA
>OGZF01001003.1_pt1 | contig 20658 bp, 20 predicted proteins | sample 1576771 | NCBI WGS metagenome assembly OGZF01 (sample SAMEA3541536, study PRJEB24748) | human gut metagenome | biome: human gut; feature: human-associated habitat; material: faeces | place: China | collected 2012
GTCATGCATTGCATGACGCGCATCTCGCAGCAAGAATGCAGAGGCATTCTTGAAAAAAGTAAGCAGTCGAATTTAAAAAATTTCCACTGCTTACTTTTTTAGTAATATGATATGAAAAGAGTGTATTTGAAAGGGATAGGATATTATCGTTTCATTTCCAGTCCATTGTCACCTTCTTGATGAGTTTTAATCATTTCTTCTACTTCGCAAAGTGTCATAGAAGGAAGATCGCCCGGAACAGTATTTTTTAAAGCACTGACAGCGTTACCATATTGCAAAGCTTTTCGCGTATCATTTTCAGAAGTAAGCAATCCGTAAAGAGCACCGGAAATATAAGCGTCTCCGCTTCCGATACGGTCGACCACTTCGATGTCTTTGTACATTTCTTCCTTAACAAAAGTCTGTTTTTTTGCATCATAAATAACAGAGCCAAAGGAATGTCTTTTTGGACTGTGAACGATTCGTTGTGTGGCTGCGACAATGGAAATCGGATATTCATCGGCGAAACTTTTCATAACCTCTTCAGGAGTGCCTTCTTTTAAGAAAGTCAGGCGTGCAGTGCTGTCAGAGCAGAAGAAAATATCTACGATAGGAAGAATTTCTTCTATACAAGCTTTGGCTTCGGCACCGCTCCAAAGATTTCCACGAAAGTTCACATCAAATGAAATTAAAGCACCGGCTTTTTTGAAACGCTTCATCATTTCAATAGCAGTTTTGCGTACTTGTTCATTTAAAGCAAGTGTGATTCCACAAGTATGGAAACAACGGGTAGATGAGTACATTTCCTCCGGAAAATCATCAATTGAGAGGCTTGTCATCGAACTATGTTTTCGATCATAGACAATCCCTGGTTTACGAGGTGCGGCACCGGTTTCGTAATAATATACACCGAGACGGGCATCAGCACTGTTATCATGAGACAAATATTCATCAGATACATTTTGAAAATGCACTTCATTTCTTGCAAGCTGACCGATTGCATGAGCTGGAATTTTTCCTACCAAACCTGTTTTCAGTCCAAGCTGTGCAGCTCCGGCAGCAACATTAAATTCTGCACCACCAATATTTTGTTCAAAAATCTTTGTTCTTGACATTCTTTCGTTTGCCTGTGGAGAAAGACGAAGAAGAAGTTCTCCAAGTGTGAGCAAATCATATTTTTTAGACATTGTGTTAACCTCTCTTAAAATAATTACCTGTGTGTTATAACTTATCCGCGGATAGATTTTGCAATTGTGACTGCTTCTTTAGAAAGCTCGCAGATCTTATCAAATTCTTGATTTTCTACCAATGTATTTTTTACCATCCAGCTTCCACCACATGCAAAAATTTTATTAAATGCAAGATAGTCTTTTACATTTTCCGGATTAATACCGCCGGTTGGCATAAATTTAACCATAGTGTAAGGCGCAGCCATAGCTTTGATCATTGGAAGCCCGCCGGCTTGTTCTGCAGGGAAAAATTTCACAACTTCAAGCCCACGTTTTACAGCTTTGGCAACTTCAGATGGAGTAGCACATCCAGGAAGAACTGTGATTCCTTTTTCCAGGCAGTAATCTACGATTTCTTCATCAAATCCAGGACTTACAATAAACTTTGCTCCTGCATTAACAGCTCGGTCCACCTGCTCTGTAGTGAGAACTGTCCCCGCTCCGACAAGCATGTCAGGAAAGCTTTCGCTCATAATGCGAATAGATTCTTCTGCTGCTTCTGTACGGAAAGTTACTTCAGCACATGGAAGACCACCGTTACAAAGAGCTTCGCCCAGAGGCTTTGCATCTTTAGCATTTTCTAAAACAACGACAGGTACAATCATACATTTTTCAAGCTGATTTAAAATATCATTCATATTCTTAAAATCCTCCAAAATCATTTATTCTGATTCTTTTATTATGAGTTCATCTTACTGATTTCAATTTGAAAAAACAACATGATTTGAAGAAGTGTTCATAATATTGCATGATAAGGTCAAAATATTCAAGATTTTCTATAAGAAAGAACAAGAAGCCAGAAGGAGAGAGGTGATAAAATACGATTACATTGGAAAGCAAGGAGAAGAGATAATGAAAATTGGAGTAAGAGCCCATGATTATGGAAAAATGAAAATTGAAGAACTCGCACAGACATTACATGAACGAGGATACAACTGTGCACAGTTGGCATTGCCAAAAGCATTTGCAGAAATTGACAGCTATGATGATATTACATTGGCACATCTTGAAAAAATACGTACAGAGTTTGAAAAGCATGAGATTGAGATACCGGTGTTTGGATGTTATATGGATCTGGGAAATCCAAATGATATGGTCAGAGAAAAGGCAGTAGAGACATTTAAAAAATGCCTGGCATACAACAAGGAACTTGGAGCAACAGTTGTAGGAACAGAGACAGCATATCCACATCTGAGTAAAGAAGAGAAAAAAATCTGGTATCCGCATATGATGGATAGTGTAAAAAGAATTGTGGATGAAGCTGCAAGATTAGATGTAAAAGCTGCAATAGAGCCGGTGTACTGGCATCCACTTGAAAATCTGGAGGCAATTTTAGATGTAATGAATCAGATTCAGGATGAAAAACATTTGCGAATGATTTTCGATGCATCTAATTTGTTGGAATTTCCAGATACTACAAATCAGTATACATATTGGAGTGAATGGCTTAATGAGGCTGGAAAATATATTGAAGCAATGCACATCAAAGATTTCAGATTAGATGAAAACGGACAGTATTGCCCGACACTTCTTGGAGAAGGTGTGATCCAGTATCAGGCAATATCCGAATGGCTGCATAAGCACAGACCAGATATGTATCTGTTAAGAGAAGAGATGAATCCACAGACAGATAAAAAAGATATCGAATACCTTAAAAATCTATAAACAGAGTTGTTTATGGTATACAGTATCCGTTTACGGATTTATCGGTAATTCGGAAGGTGCAAAAATATGACCGGATTTACGATATTTTAAAGGAGTCATAGTTGTATAGGTTTTAAATATTTTTTCAAAATGTGTCATACTTCCAAAACCTATCCGGCCGGCAATTTCAGAGATGCTCAAGTCGGTCTCTGTAAGATACCACTGAGCTTTCTGAACACGATGGATATTTATATATTCATTGATAGAATAGCCGGTGACTTCTTTAAATAATCGGCAGACATAATATTTACTTAAGTAGAATCGCTGAGCAATTTCTTCCAATGACAATTGCTGTTCACAATTCTGGGAAAGATAATCGGCAATTTCATAAACATGCTTGTATTTCCCATCAGTCGGAACCTGTGGTTCTTCGCCATGGCTATTTCCCAAGTCACGAGTAAGGGAAAGTAAATAGTTGATGACTGCAAGTTCCACAGCATGTTTGTATGCGTGTTGGCGCTTTGCACATTCCTGCTTAAAATAGTAATACAACTTCATAAAATTATCTTGTTGTGCCGGAGTTAAATGAAAGACTCCGGTATGTTTATGAAAAAATTTCACAAGTTTTAGGGATGGATAAGTATTGTCAATCTCCTGCATTTTTTCACTCGTCACATATAAAATAATTCGATTATGACCGGAAGTATCGTTGGAAAAAGACTTGGTCATATGGATTAGATTACTGTCTACCAGGATTAAATCCCCCTTCTTGGCAACGAAGCTTCTGTTATTAAAGAAGAAAAGTCGTTCGCCTTCTAAAATGTAAAAGATTTCATATTCGTCGTGAAAATGTTTTACTCTCATATCAAATTTTCCATATCGAATCATGTGTTCCAGAGAAATTCCATCAATCGAACAATAAGATGTTATTTTTTCCAAAAAATGTACCTGCTTTCTAAAAAAAAGATTCTATAATAGCTTCAAAATTGTTAATATGCTGTATATAAACAGTGATAAAAAACTCTGTCTAGAATCATCTTACAACAAAAGACTGATAAATTCTAGACAAAAATGAGTGCAATATATATTGAAAAAACAGGGATTATAGCAATATTTGAGTAAAAATGCACCTATGTATGTGCTAAAATACAAGCCATGAAAACGTGCACAAGATAAAAATAAAACCATTCATTCTTATGACCGGTTAAAAAGAATGAGGGCAAAGTTGGGAAGGCTTTAGAGAAAAGGAGAGTAACATGGGAAGCATAAAGAAAAAGATTGGGATCGCAGTATCCGCAGTCGGATTGTGTATAGTTGCAGCAACATTTGTGTCGGTTGTAAGTGCTAACAGCACAGATAAGGTTGAAATCAGACTGGCTCATAACCAGGCAGCAGGTTCAGAAATTGCAGATTCTATTGCAAAGTTTTCTGAGTTTGTAGCAGAAGATGATTCGATGAATCTGGACGTAAATATTTACGCAAGTGGTGTGCTTGGTTCAGAAAAAGAAGAAATTGAGATGGTTCAGGCAGGAATCCTGGATATGGCGAAAGTAAGTTCAAATACATTGGGACAGTTTGAAGATCGTTATTCTATTTTTGCAGTACCATATTTGTTTGTGGATCAGGATCATTACTACACAGCAATGGAAAAAAGTCAGGCAGTAAAAGACCTGTTTATGTCAACAGAGGATCAGGGCTATATTGCAATTGGATACTATGCAAACGGTGCAAGAAACTTTTATTTGAAAGAAGATGCAGTTTGCGATAACCCATCTGTATTAAAAGGTAAAAAAATCCGTTCTATGCCAAGTTCAACATCTATGGAAATGATTCAGGCTATGGGTGGTTCTCCGGTGCCAATGGCAGGAAGTGAAACATATACAGCACTTCAGCAGGGAATCGTAGACGGAGCTGAAAATACAGAGCTGGCATTGACAGTAGATGCACATGAAGATTTGGTTTCATCTTATACATATACAGAGCATCAGTATTCACCGGATATTTATATTATCAGTACAAAGAAATGGAATAGCCTGACAAAAGAGCAGCAGGATTATCTGGTTGAGTGTCTTGAGAAGGCAAATGAAAACTTTAAGAAGCTGTACAATGGAATGATGGATGAGGCTATGGAAGAAGCAGAAGAACATGGTGTTCATGTTTATCGAGACATTGACAAGAGTGCTTTCATTGAAGCAGTACAGCCAATCCACGAGGAGTTCTGTGGAAAAGGCAAGGATTACCAGGCACTTTATGATGACATTCAGAGTTACGCAGAATAGGGGGATGAACAATGAAGAAATTAAATAAAGTTTTGGAATACATTCTGGCATTCCTTGTTGTAGTAATGGTTGTCGGATGTTTCTGGCAGATTTTTACAAGATTTGTTTTAAATAATGCAAGTTCATGGACAGAAGAACTTTTGAGATATGCACTAATCTGGCTGACAATGCTGGGAGTTCCATACGCATACGGAAAAGAACAGCACATTTCAATCGGATTTATTACAAGTACATTTACAAAAAAAGGAAGTTTAAGAAATAAGATTTTTATTGAGATTCTGGTTCTCTTCCTCAGCGCATTCGTGTTAATCGCAGGTGGAATCATGGTAACAATAAATGCAGTCGGACAGTTGTCACCGGCTATGGGAATTCCAATGCAGTTTTACTATGTCGGAGTACCAATCTGCGGAGTATTGATGATTATTTATTCCGGAGAGCGTCTGATCCGTTTTGTGAAAGAGTTAAAAGAGACAAAGGAGGAGAAATAAATGCAGATAGAAGCAGCAATCGTACTGGTTATCGTATTCTTTTTCCTGCTGGCAATGAGCGTTCCGGTATCGTTCAGTATTATTTCAGCAGCACTTGTTACTATTGTTATGTTCCTGAATCCACAGTTTGGAATGTTTATTTCCGCACAGAAGCTGGCAAGTGGAATTGATAGTTTTACATTACTTGCAGTACCGTTTTTTATCCTTGCAGGTCAGTTGATGAGTAGTGGTGGTATTGCGAAACGTTTGATTAACTTAGCAATGTTGATTCTTGGAAGAGTTCCGGGTTCGCTGGCTCTGACAAATGTTGCTGCAAATGCAATGTTTGGTTCTCTGTCAGGATCAGGTATCGCCGCTGCAACAGCAGTAGGTGGAGTTATGGGACCTCTTGAAAAAGAAGAAGGTTATGATGAAAAATTCTCAGCAGCATGTAACATTGCAACAGCACCTGTTGGACAGTTGATTCCTCCAACAAATGCATTTATCGTATATTCAGCAGCAAGTGGCGGAGCAGCAGTAGCTACATTATTTATGGCAGGATGGATTCCAGGATTATTATGGGCATTCCTTTGCATGATCGTAGCATTCATTTATGGTAAAAAACATGGTTATGTAGTTAAGAGAGAAAAAATGACAGCAGCTGTTGTCGGCAAAACAATTTTAGATTCTATCCCAAGTTTATTGTTGATCGTAATTATTATCGGAGGTATTTTATCAGGATACTTTACACCAACAGAGGCTTCAGGAGTAGCTGTAATTTATGCGTTTATTTTATCAGTATTTGTTTATAAGAGCATTAAATTATCAGAGATTAAAGACATTCTGGTAAATGCGGCAGTGACAACAACAATTGTTATGTTAATCATCGGTGCATCTTCTGTATTGTCATTTGTACTGTCCTTTACAGGACTTCCACAGGCAATTAGTAACCTGATGCTTGGAGTTTCAGATAACAAGATCGTGATTCTTCTTATGATCAATATAATTCTCTTGATTGTAGGAACATTCATGGATATGGCACCTGCACTTTTGATCTTCACACCAATTTTCCTTCCGGTTATCACAGCAATCGGTATGGATCCAATCCAGTTTGGTGTAATGATGGTAATGAACCTTTCAATCGGTACAATCACACCTCCTGTTGGTAGTGTATTGTTCGTTGGATGTAGTGTGGCAAAATTAAAAGTAGAAGATGTTATCGGAAAATTAATCCCATTCTTTGGTGCAATTGTAGTCGCATTATTATTTGTTACATTTGTACCGGCAATCAGCACATGGCTGCCAACAGTTCTGGGACTCATGTAAAGGAGTTTTATAAAATATGAATATTAAAGAAACAGAGTTGAGAAAAAAATTAGATCTTGTGATTGAGAAGCTTTTAAATCTGGAAGGCCCGGATAATGAGAAGGAACTTTCAGATGGAGGTGAAGCAATCGGATTTTTCAAACGAGACTTTGGAATCCGTGAGTGGGACTGGCCGCAGGGAGTTGGACTGTACGGATTATTAAAAATCATGGAATATGATAAGAATGAGAAATATAAAGAATTTCTTCAGGATTGGTTTGTGGAGAATATGGAGCAGGGACTTCCATCCAGAAACATCAACACAACAACACCGCTTTTGACTTTGGCAGAGCTCAACGAATATTGTCATGATGCGAAGTTTGAGAAACTTTGTCTCGATTGGGCTGACTGGCTGATGAACTGTATTCCAAGAACAAAAGAAGGCGGATTCCAGCATGTGACAAGTGCAAACGGAGATCGTCAGGGCGTGCGTCTCAATGAAAATGAAATGTGGATAGATACATTATTTATGACAGTTCTTTTCTTAAATAAAATGGGACAGAAATATCAGAACGAAGAGTGGATCAACGAAGGAATCCATCAGGTATTGATGCACATTAAATATCTGTATGATAAAAAGAGCGGATTATTCTATCATGGATGGACATTCAATGGAAATAATAATTTCGGTGGGATTTTCTGGTGCCGTGGAAACAGTTGGTTTACATTAGGAATCTTGGATTACATTGATATGTTTAAAGGAACATTGAATCCTGGAGTAAAGACAATTATTGTTGATACATATAAAGCACAGGTAAAAGCACTTAAGAAATTGCAGGCTCCGAGTGGACTGTGGCATACAGTCCTGACAGATGCAAGCAGTTACGAGGAAGTATCCGGTTCAGCAGCGATTGCATGCGGTATTTTAAAAGGAATCCGTATGGGAATTCTGGATGATTCTTATCTTCCATGTGCAGAGAAAGCAATTAAGGGAATTATGAAAAATATAGACAAAGACGGAACAGTTTTGAATGTATCCGGTGGAACAGGAATGGGAATGAATGCAGAGCATTATAAAAATATTCTTATTGCACCAATGGCATACGGTCAGTCTTTGACAATCCTTGCACTTGCAGAAGCATTGTTACACTTATAAAAATAGAAAAGATTTTCAGCCATACAGCATTTTGTCTGTATGGCTGAAGTGCATTGTAGAGATTCAAAATCAGACAGGAGGAGTGGAGATATGCTGAGATTAAGAAGAGATGTCATGTTATTTCCGGGAGGAAAGCAAAAGGCATTCACGATGAGTTACGATGATGGAGTTACGCAGGATGAACAGCTGATTACATTAATGGAACGATATGGAATCCGAGGAACATTTAACTTGAATCCAGGACTTATGGGAGATAATGACTGGCTTGTTCAGGGAGGCACCGGAGTAAATCATAATAAATTTTCTAAAGACAAAATTGCGGAAATATACAAAAATCAGGAGATTGCAGTACACAGCATGACACATCCGGATTTGACGAAAGTTCCTGTTGGAATGGTATCCTACGAGATTACAGAGTGTAGAAAAGAACTGGAAGAACTGGTGAAACATCCGGTGACCGGTATGGCATATCCGTTCGGAACCTGGAGTACCGAGGTAGAGCAGGTGGCAGAACTTTGTGGAATCACATATGCGAGAACAACAAAACCAACATACGCATTTTCCTTGCCACAAGATTTTCTGGCGTGGCATCCGACTTGTCATCATACCGATGAAAAAATGTTTGAGTTATTAGATAAGTTCTTAGAAGCAATTAATCAAGAGAGATATATGGAGCCATGGTTATATTATCTATGGGGGCATGCGTATGAATTTGATTCCTATAATCAATGGAATGAAATTGAGAGATTTTTAAAGACAGTGGGAAACCGTGAGGAAATCTGGTATGCGACAAATGGAGAAATCTGTGAATATATCAATGCCGTGAAATCATTAGTATATTCTGCGACAGGCGACTATATTTACAATCCGACTTGTGTGGACGTATGGATGCAGGTGGATGGAAAAGCATATGAGATTAAAGCAGGAGAAACAATAGAAATTGAATACGAACATCGATAAGAAGTAGGTTGATTTTTACGAGAGAGAATTCAATCGCAATAGGGAAGGAGTAGAATATGGAACGTCATGCGGCAGCAATAGCAATAAATGAAGGAAAAATGAATGAGTTCAAGAAGAAACTAGGAGAAATCTGGCCTGATTTGACGGCGTGGCTAGATAAGAATAAAGTGGGGAACTTTAGTATCTGGAATGCAGAGAATCTTATGTTTGTGTATGGAGAGTGGCAGGATGGTGCAGCGTATTGTGTCGATGATGAGATTAGGGATATTATATCGAAACTCAGTGACACATTTACATGGATATCAACACCGGGGGAAGACATGCGATTAATGTATCACAATTTTGGAATCGTTCGTGAGAAGAAAGAACTTATCCGTCACAGAGTATTTATGACAAAACTTCATGATGGCTGTGAGGAAGAATATAAACGTCGTCACGATGCACTGATTGCACAGCGAGGGGATACGATTGATTCGGGACCGGACAGTAATTTTAGTATCTGGAGTGCCGGCGGATATATTTTTGGATATGATGAGATCGATATTACGATGGAAGAAGAGGAAACAAGCGAGGCTCATGCAAATACAGTTGCATGGGAGACACGCCAGCTTGAGATTATGGACTGGATCACAAATGATGTGGACTGGCTGACAGGGGAGCATCATGTGAGTAGCGTGAGGTTGGCGTGGCATAATTAAAAAATTATGGGTAACTATCCAGTCACCCATAATATTATGAATTAAACTGGGCATATTTCTTCGGAGATATGCCCACTGCTTTTGTAAATGCCTTTAAGTAATTGCTATAGTCATTAAATCCGCACATCTCACATGCTTCAGTCACACTGTATCCCTGACTAAGCAGAGATTTTGAAAGGGTCAGTCGTTTTGCAGTGATGTATTTATTGATCGTTGTTCCGGTAGCTGCTTTAAAAATACGACAGATATAGGAACTGCTCATATAAAAATGTGCCGACAAATCTTCTAAAGTCAGAGGTTCTTTTATATGAGAATTAATATAAGAAAGAATTTCATCCACTTGCGTATGATATTTGGATGTTGATTTTTCAGCATCATTTTTTATAGTAGCGGCACCTCTGTTTTGGAATGTCTGATTTAAAAATACCATCAATTCAAGAAAAACTGCTTTATCTAATAAATCTTCACCAATTCCTTCGTTTGATTGAAATTTATGAATAAAATAAATGAATCTATTCTGCTCTTCCGGTGTTAAATGGACACAGTGAGGCATATGGGTATCTCGAAAACTGAAGCAATGGTTTAGGTCGGTGTTTGGGGTAGAAAGTTGTGTCAGGTAATCCGGGTCAATAGATAAAATAATTCTTTCATGAGTTTCCTGATCAATCTGAGTTAAATGATGGCTTTCAAATTGATTAATCAAAAAAATATCACCGGGATGGATATCATACAGACAATTATCAATCAAAAATTGTTTGCCACCGGAGATCGAATAATAGATTTCATAACAATTGTGAATATGCATATCCATAATTTTTTCATCACTATATAAGTGAGCAAATGCAAAAGAATGTGTGTCGATACAATTTTTCATAGATTCTTTGCATGTAGAACAAGCCTTCATTGGGTTAAACCTCCTTTTCTTTTGGATAAATATACGAATAATATTGCAATGTTTGAACAAATTGATTCTATAAAACATGCAAATCTTGAACTCTTATTTTGATTATACGAGGTATGTTCAAAATATTCAACATTTACATCAACATTTCACAAGAAAAGGAATAAAGCGAATGGTATAGTATAGTCAAGAGATGAGAAAAAACTCATTAAAAAAGCAGAACTTCATTGTTTAGACAAATCAAATAGCTATTACAAAAAATAACAGGAGGATTATCATGGAAGTAAGAACAGCAGCATCACCAAGAGATGTAAAACACTACACAACAGACAGATTGAGAGAGGAATTTTTAATTCAGAATCTGTTCCAGGCAGACAAGATCAATCTGGTTTACAGCCACATTGACCGTATCATCACAGGAGCAGCAGTACCGGTTCAGGAGAAACTTGCATTGACAGCAGGGGATGAACTGAGAGCAGAATATTTCCTTCAGAGAAGAGAAATGGGACTGATCAACATTGGTGGAGACGGAATTGTGACAGTTGATGGACGTGTTTACGAAGTAAATGCAAGAGATGGAATGTATATCGGACGTGGATCAAAAGATATTACATTTGAAAGCAAAGATGCTTCATGTCCGGCTAAATTTTATTTGAACAGTGCTCCGGCACACGTTGCTTACCCAACAGTACATATCAAACTTGAGGGAGAACCTGAAGAGGGTGTTGTGATTGTAAAAGATGAGAACAAAGTGGAAATGGGAACACTTGAAGATTCTAACCACAGAGTGATCAACAAATATATCGTGACAGGTCAGGTAGATAGCTGCCAGCTTGCTATGGGTATGACAAAACTTCTTCCAGGAAGCGTATGGAACACAATGCCAGCACATACACATGACAGACGTATGGAAGTTTATTTGTACTTTGATATGGAAGATGATGCATTTGTAATGCACTACATGGGAGAGCCGCAGGAGACAAGACACATCATTATGCATAATGAAGAAGCTGTTATCTCTCCAAGCTGGTCAATTCACTCAGGATGTGGATCAAGAGCATACACATTTATCTGGGGAATGTGTGGAGAAAATCAGGACTACGGCGATATGGACAATATCGAGAATAAAGATTTGAGATAATAATAGAAGGGCTTTAAAAGCTCTCGCATTTAATATACAAATAATAATCCTTAACATATAAACCCAATTATAAATAAGAAGAAAGAGAGGAATTTAACATGGTTAATTTTTCACTGGAAGGTAAAATTGCACTCGTAACAGGAGCATCTTATGGAATCGGATTTGGAATCGCATCTGCTTATGCAGAAGCAGGAGCAACAATCTGCTTTAATGATCTTAGTCAGGAAAAAGTAGATAAAGGAATTGCTGCATACAAAGAAATCGGTGTAGATGCACACGGATATGTATGTGATGTAACAGATGAAGCACAGGTTCAGGCAATGGTTGCTAAAATCAATGAAGAAGTTGGAATCATCGATATTCTTGTAAATAATGCAGGTATCATCATGAGAAAACCAATGCTTGAAATGGAAGCTGATGAGTTCAGAAAAGTAATCGATGTAGATTTGAATGCTCCATTCATCGTTTCTAAAGCAGTTATTCCGGGAATGAAAGAAAAAGGACACGGAAAAATTATCAACATCTGTTCTATGATGAGTGAGCTTGGACGTGAGACTGTATCTGCTTATGCAGCAGCAAAGGGTGGATTGAAAATGCTTACAAGAAATATCTGTTCTGAGTATGGTGAGTACAATATTCAGTGTAATGGTATCGGACCTGGATATATTGCAACACCACAGACAGCACCACTGCGTGAGAGACAGGCAGACGGAAGCAGACATCCATTTGACCAGTTCATCGTTGCTAAAACACCGGCTGCTCGTTGGGGAACACCGGAAGACCTTCAGGGACCGGCAGTATTCCTGGCATCTGATGCATCTGACTTCGTAAACGGACATATCTTGTATGTAGATGGCGGAATCCTTGCTTATATCGGCAAACAGCCACAATAAGAATCTTTTAAAATATCATAAATTGATAATATAGAAAAACAGCTCATTTTGTTTTGTTATGTACAAAATGGGCTGTTTTTAGGGTGCTATGTGACAGCGCCCTTTTATACAGTAGTATATTACTTTTGTTTCTGTAATTCTTCTTTTAATTTTTGGATTTCTTCATCCTTTTTCTTAAGTTCTTTTTCTTTCTGTTCTATATCTTTCTGCATTTCGTCAATCATCAACTTCGTTGTATTCCGGTCTAATTCTATCAACTCTTTCGAAAACATATTCATCACCTCTTCGACATTCCGGCAAATCTCATAGACTTGTGTGTACATTTCCCTGAAATCCGGATATCGTTCAATAATCTCAATGATTGCTTCCGGTTCATCCATGCACAGAAACGCAAGCCATGCTTCCAGCCTTGTTTCTATCTTTATTGTTCTGTTTTCATTGTGCTGAATCTGCTTAAAAATGTCAAGTGGCACGAAGATATATTTTTGTAGTAAATTCATTTTTGCTCCAGTGTTTGAAGTTTGTACAAAAAAATATTCTTGATACAACAGAAAGCTGTAATTTATTAGAGTGTTCTCGGCAAAATATATCTTATATGGTAAATCAACAGAAGCTAAAGTCTGTAAAAGAAGAAGCAAGGGGAAATCTATATTTAAAGGGTGATGTTTTGCGTACAATGTGGTAAAGTAAATTTCCAGAAATAAAAACTATGTCGTAAATAAGTAGCCAACAGGCTACTTATTTACGACATGTTTGGTTTTACAGTATATCAATATATTCTCCGGCAAGTGCTTTGTTCATACTTCTGACAGCGCAGAATTTTCCACACATGCTGCAAGTGTCACTGTGATCATCTTCCGGTTTTCTGCTGTCGCGGATCGCTTTGGCAGTTTCAGGATCTAAAGCACATGCGTACTGAGCATCCCAGTCGAGAACGCGACGGGCATCGGCCATCTTGTCATCAATATCACGTGCACCTGGAATTCCTTTTGCAATATCGGCTGCATGAGCTGCAATCTTAGAAGCAATGATTCCCTGTTTTGTATCTTCTACATTTGGAAGAGCAAGGTGCTCAGCAGGAGTTACATAGCAGAGGAATGCAGCACCACTCATAGCAGCTACGGCACCACCGATGGCAGCTGTGATATGGTCATAACCAGGAGCAATGTCTGTTACAAGAGGTCCAAGTACATAGAAAGGAGCTCCCATACAGATGCTCTGCTGTACTTTCATATTGGCTGCAACCTGATCAAGCGGCACATGTCCAGGACCTTCTACCATAACCTGTACATTGTGATCCCAGGCACGTTTTGTAAGTTCTCCCAAACGAACAAGTTCTTCAATCTGGCATACATCTGTTGCATCTGCAAGACATCCAGGACGGCAGGCGTCGCCAAGAGAAATTGTTACATCATATTCTTCGCAGATATCAAGAATTTCATCATAGTATTCATAGAATGGGTTCTCCTTACCTGTCATACTCATCCATGCAAATACAAGGCTTCCGCCACGGCTTACGATATTCATTTTTCTTTTATGTTTTTTAATCTGCTCGATTGTTTTTCTTGTAATTCCACAGTGAAGTGTGACGAAATCAACACCATCTTCTGCATGCATACGGATAACATCGATAAAATCATGAGCTGTAAGTGTTGCAAGGTCACGCTGATAGTGGATAACACTGTCATAAACAGGAACAGTTCCAATCATAACAGGACATTCGCTTGTCAGTTTGCGGCGGAAAGGCTGAGTATTTCCATGGCTTGAAAGATCCATGATTGCTTCGGCACCTAAATTTACCGCGCTCATTACTTTTTGCATTTCTACATCATAATCTTTACAGTCACGTGATACACCAAGATTGACATTGATTTTTGTGCGGAGCATACTTCCGACACCCTCAGCACTTAAGCAAGTATGGTTTTTATTTGCACAAATGGCAACCTTACCCTCAGCAACAAGTGTCATAAGTTTATCAACATCCATATGTTCTTTTTCAGCAACAAGTTTGATTTCAGGAGTGACAATTCCTTTGCGGGCTGCATCCATCTGGGTTGTGTAGTTTCTCATGTTATTTTGCCTCCAATCATTTTAATAAAAAAATAAATTATATTTATGACGTCAGCAAAATACGGACAGCGTACATGAAAGATGAAAGTCTGTAGTGATACAGACCGTTCATCGAAAAACCAACACGTCCAGTGAATGAGCATAGAAGAAATAAGAAAAAATATTTCTCTATGGATATGAAATATTTTTGCTAACGCCTACATCAGAGCAATCTGATGATATACAAAATCATAAAGCGATTTGCTTTTTTATAGCGGTACAAGGTGGTGTCCCCAATGTATCGCTTTTGGGTCAAACAAAAAAATTATGCTGTAGTGAGCTGTGACATCACTCCACTTTTCTGAAGGATTGAAATCAGGATAAATGCAAGAATACTTCCAGCCACAGTAGAAATAAGGAATGGTATTACATAAACGAACAGTCCTGCAGGTGCAGCACCCATAAGGAAACGGGCAACCGGATAAGCTGCGATACCACCAAGAATACCAGTACCGATAGCTTCAGCAAGACAAGTCAGGCTTAAGACTTTACATTTTTTGTAAACCAGTCCACAGCACAATGCACCGACCATACTTCCAGGGAATGCCATAAGGCTTCCAAGACCAAGTATATTACGAAGCAGGCTTGCACAGAAAGCAATGCCAACTCCCCAACCAGGGCCAAGTGTAACAGCTGCAAGAATATTGACCATATGCTGAACCGGAGCACATTTACTTCCGGCAACGGGAACGCTCAAAAAACTTCCTACAACTGCAAGAGCAGTAAGAACTCCGGCAAGTGCTAATTTTTTTGTTTTATTTGTTTCATTCATAATCTGAGTCTCCTTTTCTTTTTCTTCGGAAATGCGTTTGTCATTTTGAAAAAATTGAGATGAAAAAAGGATCCTCACCTGAAGTGAAGATCCTACCAGCTGTCCGAAATAAAAGAAATGAGATGCGAGGGCATCTCAATCAATTACATGGTATACATTCCCTCCGTTGGCATTATCCAAATCAGGTTTAAGTGGGTCGAAACGGAATTACGTTTCCTCTCAGCCGGCTTTCGCCAGCTCCCCAGTGACAATATAAAATTGTTGTCTAGTGATATTATGCATCTATATGTATGAAATTGCAAGGGGAATCTTAAAAAATGGAAACTTTGAGTGAACAGTAACAATTTGAAAATTAATATATTATATTATATATTCTAAGTAGTAAGTGGAATATAGATTTCGCAGATAAATTGAAAGAGAGGAAGAATGTTATGAAAGAGCTTATATTATCTCAGCAATATGCGTTACTTGCGTTAAACGGACAGGAGAGCCTTCATCCAAGCGTGGCAAAAAATGCGGTGCTGCGTGCGGTTGCTGCGGCACAGGTGTTGGAAACAGAGTTGGGGAGAGATATAAATTCATTTTCAGAATTTTCTGCAGCATTACAGAAAGCAGTGCAGATAGCAAAGACTTTGAAGAAAAAAGAAACATCTCAGATTGAGCAAGAAGTGGTAAATGCTCTGAAAGCAGAAGAACTTTTAAAGGAAGTTCCGGATCTTCTGGGATGTGATATGGATTATGATACATCAGGTGTTGAACTGAAGGCATATCTTAGTGATGAGATAAGTTATGTTAGAATAAAAGAAGGCCTTCGTGCAGAGATTTTAGAGGATGGTCCAATTAGTTTGGAATATGCAGTCTTATTATGGCTTCTTCGTGAGAGTGGTTGTATTCATGATTTGTTTTCTGTATCAGAGCAGAGTCGTGTAGAAGAGCGTATGACAGAGGCTGCCACGCAGGATGAGCAGTATCGTACACTATGGGAAGCAGAGTTCCACAGTATTTTCGAAGGAGTTATGAATCGTTTTATAAAGACAAAGAGTAAGTTGTTCAAGAATCCATATTTAGAAGGTGTAAATCTTGCGTTCCCTTATCTTGACAGAAGGAAATCTGTATTTATAGATATGGTTATTTGGGGGACAAATGTAGCAGACAGAAGGGCTGCGGCAGTAGAATATCTGAGTAAAAAAGGATTTACAGTAGAAGAAATAAGAATAGGCAGTGAGACATTGCTGAAAATAGGAAATATATATTATCGTATATTCCCGATGACAAAAACGGCGTATAAAGTACCGATTCAGGGAGTTAATCTGGTACCGGCATACTGGTAGTAAGAAAAGGGTATTGACATAACAAGTATGTGAATAGTGGAAAAGGTGAGCAGATGTCAAGACAGAGAAGTATGGAAGTAATAGAACAGGCGGAATATGTGACAATCGGAGAACTTGTGCGGCTTACGGCAGTACGCTACAGTACTTTGAAGTTCTATACGGAGGAAGGTATGCTGCCTTTTGAGCAGGCAGAGAGAACGCCTATCTTAAAAGAGAACCAGTCCGACTCAAAATTTAAGTTGAGTCGGGCTGGTTCTCTTTTTACTTTACACACTATGAAATCCCTTACCGATAATCTCACTTGTATTCGATATCAAGATAAATGCTGTTGACTGATTCTCCTTGATATAGTTACGAAGTTTAATTGCCTGAGGGCGGTTGAGTGCAGTGAAGATAATATATTTTTCATTTCCGGTAAATGCACCCTGGGCATCTACAACAGTTGCGCTGCGGTTTAGCTCATTTACAATGAAATCACAAATAGGTTGTGGATCATCGCATACAACATTAAAATATTTCGAAAGATTAAAGCTTTCAATAAAGTTGTCGATCATGAAAGAACGAACGGCAAGTCCGAGGAAGGAGTACAGTCCGGTTTTGATGTCAAATACAAAGCATCCGGCAATTGTGATCAGAATGTCGGATACGAGCAATGCTTTTCCGATATCGAAACTGCTGTATTTTTTAATAATCATAGCAATGATATCCGTCCCGCCACTTGATGAGCCGATATTAAAAAGAATGGCAGAGCCAAGTGCAGGGAGTGCGATTGCAAAGCAAAGTTCTAACATCGTCTGGTCTGTCAGAGGATGGGTCATTGGACAGACACGTTCTAAGACAGAAAGTGCAACAGAAAGCAGAATACTGCAGTAGGCAGTTTTTGCTGCAAATTTTTTACCCAGTACAAAAAATCCAAGTAACAGCAACAGCATATTCATGATAAATGAAAAATCACTGGCGGATATTTTCCCGGTTTTGGCAACCAGTACGGCAAGACCGGTGATACCACCAAAAGTAAAATTGTTTGTAAATTTGAAAAAATAAGTTCCAACTGCCATAATGAGTGTGCTGACAGTCAGTAAAGTAAAGTGTTTTAGCTTACTTATATTCATATGAATCCTCCTGAAATTTGCTTATGTTACCTATAAGAATTCAAAAGAAAATTCTTTTAATTACTGTTTATAAAATGCCATGTGAACAGTAATTTTTTTCCATATACCAACCGAATTGTAACGCGAGGATATTTATTTGTCAACGCAAAATAAAATCGTACAGATAAAAGTGCAGAAAAAGAAAAAAATTTTATGCTATAATAAGAAAAGTGAAAAATTTCGAGGGTGTAAAAGTATGAAAATAGAGTATCGAATTCAAAAAGATTATATAGAAATTGTCCGTTGCTATGGAGTGGATTCCTGCGTAACGCTTCCGGCACAAATTGACGGATATCCGGTAAAAAAAGTAGCTGCATACACATTTTCGGCGAGAAAATCACAGGAAGATGCGGATGTGCTTACATATGAAAGTGAAGACGGTCTTCTGCTGGAAGAAAATAATAAATTGCTTGCGGGAGTAGATGTGGAGAAAGTTATCTTTCCAGAGACTGTTGAAGAAATCGGTAATTATATCTTTTATGGCTGTAAGGAATTGCGATATCTGGAATTTTCCAATACATTAATGAGTATAGGCAGTGGAGCATTTACCGGATGTGGCAAATTGAGTGGATTGAAAGTGCATATGAAGCGGGGGGAGAAATCTTGTGTAAAAGAGATTCTTGGAGATTTGTGGCAGCGGATAGATGTTACTTTTATATATGAAGAAGCAGGGAAAGAGGCAAGATTAGTATTCCCGGAACATTATGAGGAAGCGGTGGAAAATACACCGGCAAGAATTTTGTTTACACAACATCATGGAACGGGCAATAATTATCGACAGTGTTTCTATAATAAGGAAATGGATTATCGAAAATATGATGAGTTGTTTGTTTTGGCAAAAGCACAGGATAAACAAGAAGTATTGGTCGATATGGTGTTTAACAGGTTAGAATATCCGTATGATTTGACAGATAAAAACAAAGATGAGTATAAAGATTATATGTTGGAACATTTTGCAAAGTGGTCAGAGATTTTAGTGGAGCAAGATGCGATTGAACGATTGCAATTTTTGAGTAAACAAAATCTTTGGAGCCGGGAGATGTTGGACATAGCTATTATGGAAGCCTCTGAAAAAAAGAGGGGAGAAACATTAAGCTTTCTTATGAACGAAAAACAGAGCTTGTATCCGGAGCGGAAGAAGAAAACGTTTGAATTATAAAAGAGGAGGGGATGCAGATGGACAATCAAGGATTAGGAACGCTGGATGCGACCGGTGAACTTGCTGAACAATTAGAGCGAATCGGGACACAAATTTTGAATGCATCCCGTGCAGAATTATATTTCGGTATGCGTTTTTTGGATGTGGCTTTAAGCAGTTTTGATTATCAGATGAATACGGAGGTTGCACCATTTGGAACGGACGGAAGAAGTATCTTTTATCATCCGCAATTATTGGGTGGAATGTACCGAAGAAATCGAATTCAGGTTAATCGGGGATATTTGCATATGGTATATCATTGCATTTTTCGTCATATCGTAAAACCTGTAAATGGAAATGTGTGGGAGCTAAGCTGTGATATTGCGGTAGAACATCTGGTGGATGCCAATTATCACAGATCGGTGAGGGCGTCTAAGAGTTTGCTGCGGCGTGAAACATATAGGCGGTTGGAGCAGGAAGCAAATGGAAAAGTGCTGAATGCGGAACGTATTTTCAAGATTCTGCAAAGCTGGAATCTCGGAGAAAAGGAATGGGAGAAATTAGAACAGGAATTTTATGTGGACGATCATCGATATTGGGAGAGTCAGAAACCAAACCGACAGCCAGATCCAATATTGAATCAGAAGTGGCAGGACATCAATGAACAAATGGAAACAGATTTGGAGACATTTTCTAAAGAAGCATCACAAGAAAATGGTGATTTCATTGGACAGATAAAAATAGAGAATAGAGAACGGCATGACTACAAATCATTTCTTAGAAAGTTTTCTGTGTTTAGGGAAGAAATGGGAATCGACCCGGATTCTTTTGATTATAATTTTTATAGTTATGGATTATCATTATATGGAAACATGCCTTTGATAGAACCGCAGGAAACAAAAGAAGTAAAGAAAATAGAAGAGTTTGCGATTGTTATAGATACTTCCATGTCGTGCTCCGGTGAACTGGTACAAAAATTTCTGGAGGAGACTTATAGTGTTCTGAAGGAAAATGAAAGTTTTTTTAAGAAAATAAATGTGCATATTATTCAGTGTGATGAGCAGGTGCATTCTGACTGTAAGATTACAAGCGAAGAGAAATTAAAAGAATACATGGAACATATGGAATTGTATGGTCAGGGAGGGACAGACTTTCGTCCGGCATTTGAATATGTGGAGCAGCTGGTCAGGGAAAAGGAGTTTCATGACTTGCGTGGATTGATATATTTTACAGATGGGTACGGCATTTATCCAAATAGAATGCCGCCATTTAAAACAGCATTTGTTTTTATGCAGGAAGATTATACAGATGTAGATGTTCCTGTGTGGGCAATCAAACTAATATTAAGTGAGGATGAATTAGGATAAATTTCTATCGTATCGGCAGTTACATTGGCTGATTTGATAGAAATAAAGTAAGAGGAAGTATAGAAGGGAACATAAAATGGATATAAAGCGTGCGAAACAGGAAATCAAAGATTCTATAGAGGCGTATTTGACGAAGGA
>OGZF01001007.1_pt1 | contig 20629 bp, 18 predicted proteins | sample 1576771 | NCBI WGS metagenome assembly OGZF01 (sample SAMEA3541536, study PRJEB24748) | human gut metagenome | biome: human gut; feature: human-associated habitat; material: faeces | place: China | collected 2012
TTCATTGAAAAAAGAGTGGGTTTGATGTACGATTAATTATATGAATAAGGTAACTTGTTTTCGGTAGATAACTGGAATTACGGTAAATAATAATACCGAACTGGACATAAAGGCAAAGTGTATCGAGCAAGGAAAAACCAGGTGCAGATTGCAGAAGGAATTGATAATACAAAAGCCTATGTGAATCATATTATCAAAAGGACTGATAGTGTTGTTAATAAGACCTTTGCGCAGATGATGGAATAGCTTGGGTATGACATAGAGATTATATATGTGAAAAGAAAAAAGGTAATATTTATATAGGAGATGGCATGGCGAATATTAATATTTTTTATTCATGGCAATCGGATTTGCCAGGGGCTGAAACAAGAAATTTTATCCAAAGTTGCATAGATGCTGCAGTTAAAACATTAAAGGATACAGTATATGTTGAGGCTAATAGAGATACAAGGGGGAATTATGGAAGCCCGGATATTACAAATGTGATTTTTGAAAAAATACAACAGTGCGATATTTTTGTTGCAGATGTAAGCATAATTAATTCAGAACATTATGAATTAAATGAAAATGGAGAATATGTACAAATACAAAAATTATCACCTAATCCGAATGTCCTTTTAGAATTAGGGTATGCAGCTGGTGTAATTGGCTGGGAGAATATAATTTGTATAGCAAATGAAGATTACGGAAATGCAAACTGCATGCCGTTTGATTTAGAACATAGACGATTAACATTTTATACACTCAATAACAAAGATAAAGCTGTTGTAAGAAAAAATATCAGAAATATTATCGCGGATACAGTGATGAATGTAATAGAAAATGGAGTTAGACCTAAAAATGGAATGGCAGCATATAGAATAGGATCTTATGTTAATGGGGAAATTGTATCAGACATTGTGAAATATAATCCTATAAACAGTGATTACTTAAAGAAGAATTATGATGCATGGATTAAGAAAATAAAAAGCCTTGTTGATGAAATTAATACTATAAAATTATCCTGTGGAACTACAGAAATATCGGAAAGTGATGATATTACTGAACGACTAACAAAGCCGAGGAAGAAAGAAATCTCAGAAGAAAGTAAGATTTTATACAATAGTGTTTTGAATGATGCTATGGGCTTTGTACCAGCACCTGATTTTTGGAATCTGGGAGACCTAAAAGTCAAAGTGGATTTGATGGATAAAAAAACAGAATATATTGGTACTGAAGAAGAACAAAGAAAAATCAAGTTGATTGAAGATTTGCAATGTTATCTGTGTAAATTACACATGCAAAAAATGTATTGGAGTACATTTGAACCATATATCATTGTTCCATTGGCTATAGCCAATATTTCTACAGTAAATGATACGCGAATTTCACTTTATTTAAAAGTCGAGAATGATAGTGCTATTATTATAAATGCAGATAGGAATACTATTAATCCGGAACTAAAAGGTGTTGAAGGGATGCTATATGAGGAAATCAAATTTAAGGAAGTCTTGATGATGCCAACAGATGAAAATATTGGATACGATGAGGATATTTCATATAGCATTAATGATAATATTGCTAACGCAAAGCATTATTTTAATTATTCTCCTTTCGGGAACAATGCACCACAATATGATGCTAGTGATTATGAGAGGGAGATACAGAAATATTTTGCGACATCAATGGAAAATGCAGATAGTACATATGAATTTTACATACGTAGTTTACAGCCAAATGAAAAAGTATGGATTGGTCCGGCTTTGTTATTAAAACCAATGAAGGATGAGATAGAAATTACTTATATTTTAAGGTCTGATAAAACAGATGGTACAATCTCAGGCCAATTGTTGATAAGAAATTAAGGTTGTTCTCTGCCATCTAAAATATGGCAAAAAAAATTGTTAGACCTATCTTGACATACGCTGATGAAGCCCATCATGTTCCTGCAGATACATATCAGAAAGTAATGAAACATTTCACTCCAAAACTTTGGCTTGGAATGACTGCAACTCCGGATAAGCGAGATGATAATATTGAAGGCAGAAATGTTTATGAGCTATTCGATCATCAGATTGCATATGAGATTCGATTACAGCAGGCAATGGAAGAAAATCTCCTTTGTCCATTCCACTATTTTGGAATCACGGATTTAGCAATTATTGGAGATGATGAAGAAGCTAGTCGTGACTTTTCCGTGCTTACCAGTGATGAACGAGTAAAGCATATTATTAATGAAGCGGATTATTATGGATATAGTGGTGACAAGGTTAAAGGGCTGATTTTCTGTAGTAGCATCAAAGAAACGGAGGAACTATCAGAAAAATTTAATCATATGATCAATCCGTCTACAGGACAGAAATTTAGAACGATTGCGCTGAATGGAAGTGCCTCTGAACAGGAACGACAGAATGCATTTGAGAGACTTGCCATGAATAAAGAAGATGCAACAGCAGATCATGAGCCATTGGATTATATTTTTTCTGTTGAAATACTAAACGAAGGTGTAGATATTGTTGAAGTCAATCAGGTTATTATGCTTAGGCCAACACAATCGCCAATTGTATTTATCCAACAGCTTGGAAGGGGCTTACGAAAAGCATATGGAAAAGAATATGTGGTAATTCTTGATTTTATTGGAAACTATAATAATAACTTTATGATCCCGATTGCATTATCAGGAGATAGAACTTACAATAAAGACAATATCCGTAGATACATCATGGAAGGTGGAAGAGTGATTCCGGGGGCATCTACAGTGCACTTTGATGAGATTAGCAGAAAGAGAATTTTTGTATCTGTAGATAAAGCGAATTTTAGCGATATAAAGCTTATAAGAGAGAATTACACGAATCTGAAGAATAAACTTGGACATATTCCTAGATTACTCGATTTTGATGATTACGGAGAGATGGATGTTATCAGAATTTTTGATAATAACAGTCTTGGATCATATTACAAATTTTTAGTGAAGTATGAGAAAGAATACAAAATTCGTTTATCAGAAAATGAGGAGAAAGTAATCGAATTTGTTTCGAAAAAGTTAGCAAATGGGAAAAGAATCCAGGAACTTAGAATGTTAAAGAGGATGCTTGCATATGCAAGAGGAAGTTCAAAACTTGGTTTGTTTGCGGGTCTTTCTGAAGATATGAAGGAATATGGGAAAATTGTTAGTCAGAATCAGAAGGAAAACATAGTGAATGTTATGACGAATGAATTTCCTGCTGGTTCAGGAAAGAAGACATATTCTCAGTGTGTATTTATTGAAGATGATGGAACTGATTATAAGCCAACAAAAACCTTTATGCAGATGCTGTTAAATGATAAGTTTTATGAAATGCTTCAGGAACTTGTTGAGTTTGGTATTCGTCGTTATGAAAGAAATTATAAAAATACATATAAGCAGACGGATTTGGTTTTATATCAAAAATATACGTATGAGGATGTCTGCCGCCTTTTAAATTGGGAACAGAATGAAGTGCCATTAAATATTGGTGGCTATAAGTTTGATAAAAAAACGAAAACATTTCCGGTATTTATCAATTATGATAAATCAGAAAATATCAGTGACACTACTAAATACGAAGATCATTTTATACCGGGATCTAGAGATCGGCTGATTGCTATTTCAAAGTCAGGAAGAACTTTGAAATCAGAGGATGTGCAGAACTTTTTGAAGGCAAAGGAACGTGGCATTCAGGTAGAACTCTTTGTGAGAAAAAATAAAGATGATAAGATTTCAAAAGAGTTCTATTACCTTGGACATATGACAGCAAGTGGAAATACTAAGGAATTTACTATGGTAAATACAGAGAAGACTGCAGTAGAAATCGAGTGGATTCTAGATGTTCCAGTGCGAGAGGATATCTATGAGTATATTGTAAATTCGTAAATGGAGGAAATTATGAAAACAACAAGAGTGGTTGCAGCTGTTATAAAAGCTGTTAATAAAGACGGAGAACCAATTATTTTTGCTACACAACGAGGATATGGTGCGTTAAAAGACGGCTGGGAATTTCCTGGAGGGAAGATTGAAGTTGGCGAAACACCACAGGAAGCATTAAAGCGTGAAATTATGGAAGAGCTTGATACAGAGATAGAAGTTGGAGAATTAATAGATACGATTGAGTATGATTATCCAGAATTTCATCTTTCTATGAATTGCTTCTGGTGTGAAGTAATAAACGGAGATTTGGTGCTGAAGGAACATGAGGCTGCAAAATGGCTAACTATGGCTCAGCTAAATGATGTAGAGTGGTTGCCTGCTGATATTACATTAATAGAAAAGATAAGAAGTGTTTTGACGTAGATGAATCAAAAATAAAAAAGTGAGGTGGTGAGTATGGAAAAAGGTATTTACAAACACGCCGGAAAGATCAGAGATTATAACATAACCAAAAAAGAGTGGGTGCTTGATGGAGCAACTGTTATATATGGAAGTGCTTCAGAATTGAGAGCAACCCTTGAATATGATTTTTCACAGGAGAAAAATTTTAGTTATAAATATCTTTCGATGGACGAGATTATTCATCATCTTGCGGTATTTATTTCAAATTTATGGCAGATCCATATTTTTGGAGAAGGCAATACGAGAACAACGGCAGTGTTTTTCATCAAATATTTGAGAATACTTGGTTTCTCTGCAACCAATGATATTTTTGCGGAAAATGCATGGTATTTTAGAAATGCGCTTGTCCGTGCAAATTACACGAATCTGCAGAAAGGTATTCATGAAACAACAGAATATCTTGAAGTATTCCTCCGAAATCTACTTTTAAATGAGAAGAATGAGCTCCATAATCGCAATCTTCACATAAGTGGACTTTTAAATGAAGAAAAAGTGGACATTGGAAATGTAAAAGTGGACATTCAAAGTGCAAAAGTGGACATTGGAAATGTACTTTTCACAAAAAACAACGGTTTTTCAGCAAAAACGATTGCCCATATCCATAGACTCTTTGTAGAGTTTGGTTTTGATGAAGCATTTGGAAGAAGTGCAGTTATGGAACTTCTTGCGTTGAAAGGCTCAGGTGCTTCCAAACTTCTTTCTAATTTAGTGCAGGCGGATATTATTAGACCGGTACCTGGTTATGGAAAAGGAAAGTATAAATTTAAAAAAGTAATTTAAACGAAGTTTTAAAGGATATGATCATAAGACATTATTCGCAAGATATCCTGGGGACTTAATATTTTGCCGCAATATATCCAAACAAAATTGATATATTGCGGTAAAATGTTTATAATTTGCGGATATTGAAAGGGATATTGCAGTCGGCAGGATGATCTGCAATTAAAATACAAAAGGATGGGGCACACACAATGAACACAGCAAGCAAAACAAGAATGACAGAAGGAAGCATCTCCCAAAAGATCATCTTTTTTGCCATTCCACTGCTTTTAGGAAACCTGTTTCAGCAGCTGTATAATACGGCGGATTCACTGATCGTGGGGAATTTTCTTGGAAGTAATGCACTGGCGGCGGTCAGCTCATCCAGCAATCTGATCTTTTTAATGGTTGGATTTATTAATGGTATTGCAATGGGAGCCGGTGTTGTCATTGCAAGGTATTATGGGGCGAAAAACAGTGACAACCTGCACAAGGCGATCCATACCACAGTGGCTTTTGGTTTTGTGGCAGGAAGTGTGCTGACTGTAGTGGGTATGTATTTTGCGCCGAAGATCCTGGTTTTGATGGGAACGCCGGCAGAGGTGCTTCCTGAGTCAGTGGCATATTTTCGCACGTATTTTGCAGGCTCCCTTGGAGTTGTTATGTACAATATTTTTGTAGGAATTTTGCAGTCTGTAGGTGACAGCCGTCATCCGCTGATCTATCTGATCTGTTCTTCCTGCATCAACGTTGTGCTGGATATATTTTTTATTGCAGGTCTTGGCAAAGGTGTTGGGTCAGCGGCCCTTGCGACAGCTATTTCCCAGTTTACAAGTGCGATCCTTTGTATGATCCATTTGATACGGACAAAAGAAGAGTACCAGCTGCAGGTTGGTAAGATCCGTTTTGATGGACCGAGTTTGAGCCAGATCATTCAGAATGGTGTACCTTCCGGCTTCCAGAACTCTGTGATCGCTCTTGCAAACGTGTTTGTACAGTCAAATATCAACGCATTTGGAAAAATGGCAATGGCAGGCTGTGGCTCATATTCTAAAATCGAGGGATTTGTATTTCTGCCTGTAACCTGTTTTAATATGGCACTGACCACTTTTGTCAGTCAGAATTTAGGTGCGAAGCAGTATGACCGTGCAAAAAAAGGGGCATGGTTTGGTATCCTTTGTTCTATGTCCATTGCGGAACTGATCGGCTTTGCAATTTACGCAGTATCTCCGGTTCTGATCGCAGCTTTTAACAGCGACCCGGAGGTAGTCCATTATGGCGTTATGCAGGCAAAAACCATTTCGCTGTTTTATTGTGTGCTGGCTTTTTCACATTGTATTGCAGCTGTGCTCCGCGGTTCAGGAAATGCTTCTGTTCCTATGGTAGTTATGCTTTGCGTATGGTGTTTATTCCGTGTAAGTTATATTACAGTGGCAGTCCATTTTATCCCGGATATCCGTATGGTATTCTGGGCGTATCCTCTGACCTGGAGCATCAGTTCTGTTATTTTCCTGTATTTGTTTCTCCGTGGAAAATGGATCTATGGTTTTGAAAAAAATGCAAAGACCTGAATATCTGGATATAAGATATGAATGAAATTTATAAATAAGTATGTTATACTAACAGACAGGTTCAATATTCTATGAAACAGGATGCATGAAACGCGAATATATATAATAAAGGAAACAACAATACATGAGCAACCAAAGAAATATAATCGTCATCGGAGGCGGTGCCGCAGGTATGATCGCGGCTATTGCAGCAGCAAAGGAAGGCTGTGCGGTAAGCCTCTATGAAAAAAATGAAAAGCTGGGCAAAAAGATCTTTATTACAGGAAAAGGCCGCTGCAATGTGACAAATGCCGGTGATATGGACGAGCTGTTTGCAGCTGTGATCACCAATAAGAAATTTATGTTCAGCAGCTTTTACGGCTTTACCAATGAAGATATGATGCAGTTTCTGGAAGATGCAGGACTGCGCCTGAAAACAGAGAGAGGAAAGAGGGTATTCCCTTTATCGGATCATTCTTCCGATGTGATCGCAGCCTTAGATCGCACATTAAAGAAAGAAAATGTAAAAGTATATCTTCGCAAGGAAGTAAAAGGTTTAAACTTTATAACAGAAGAAGATAAGACCATCTGCAAAGGCATTTTCCTGGAAGAAAATGGAAAAAAGACAGCTGTGGATGCGGATTGCGTCATCGTAGCAACCGGCGGAATGTCTTATCCATCTACAGGATCCACAGGAGATGGTTATCAGTGGGCCCAGGCTGCAGGACTTAAGGTAACAGCCCTTTCACCAGCCTTAGTGCCATTTGAGACAGCAGAGCTTGAGATTGTAAAATCCCTTCAGGGCCTTTCTCTTAAAAATGTGGAAGCTACTGTATCTAACGGCAAAAAGGAACTGTACCGTGACTTTGGGGAAATGCTGTTTACACATTTTGGAGTCAGCGGCCCTCTTATGTTAAGCGCCAGTTCTTTCTGTGCCAAGGCCATTGCCAAGAACCTGTTAAAGCTGTCTATCGACTTAAAACCGGCTCTTACAGAGGAACAACTGGATGAGCGCATTTTAAGGGATTTTGCAGAGGCAAAGAATAAACAGTTTAAAAACAGCTTAAACCATTTATATCCTGCCAAATTGGTCCCTGTGATCATAGAGCGCAGTGGCATTGACCCGGATAAGCAGGTAAATGAGATCACCAAAGAAGAACGCCGCCGCCTGGTAGAAACTACCAAAGCGCTGACGTTCACACTGACAGGGCTTCGGCCGTTTAAAGAGGCTATTATTACACAGGGCGGCGTAGATGTAAAGGGGATCAATCCGTCTACTATGGAAGCGAAAAAGGCAGAAAATCTGTACTTTGCAGGAGAAGTCCTGGATGTGGATGCAGTGACCGGCGGATTTAATCTGCAGATCGCCTGGTCTACCGGCTGGGCAGCGGGAAAGGCGGCAGCGGAGAAGATACAGGAAAGCTAAACAAAATTAAATAAAACAGACAGATCGCCAGACAGGCGGTATTGCTATATGAAAGTTAAAGGAGAACACCCAGATGAACCATTTTAATATTGCAGTAGACGGACCTGCAGGAGCAGGAAAAAGCACCATTGCAAAGCTGGTGGCAAAGGAACTTGGCTTTGTATACGTAGATACAGGGGCAATGTATCGCGCTATGGCCCTTTATTTCTTAAGAAAGGGCGTAGATCCAAAGGCAGCAGAAGAGATCGAGCGCTCATGCCCGGAAGTAGATGTGACTATCCGTTACCAGGACGGTGTGCAGCAGGTACTTTTAAATGGTGAAGATGTTTCCGGCTTGATCCGTACAGAAGAAGTAGGAAACATGGCATCTGCAGTATCCGGCTATATGCCTGTAAGAGAAAAACTGGTAGAGCTTCAGAAACAGCTGGCAGCAAAGGAAAATGTGATCATGGACGGAAGGGATATTGGTACCTGTGTTCTTCCAGATGCACCTGCAAAGATCTATCTTACAGCTTCTGTAGAGGTAAGAGCAGCTCGCCGTTATAAGGAATTGTTAGAAAAGGGAATGAAAGCAGATTTAAAAGAGATCGAAAAGGACATTGAAGACAGAGATTACAGGGATATGCACAGAGAACATTCTCCGTTAAAGCAGGCAGAGGATGCAGTGTTGTTAGATACTTCTTCTATGACTCTGGCCCAGGTAGTAGAAGAGATTTTAAAGATCGTCCGTGAAAAGGGATACAAAGCAGACGGAGGACAGGCATAATGGAGCGCCAGGTCATTGTTGCTAAAAGTGCAGGTTTTTGCTTTGGAGTAGAACGGGCAGTAGCCCGGGTCTATGAGCAGATCCAGGCTGTAAAAGAGGGAAAAGCCCAGGGTCCCATCTATACCTATGGTCCCATCATCCACAATGAGGAAGTAGTCCGTGATCTGGAAGAAAAGGACGTCCAGGTATTAGATACGGAAGAAGACCTTGAAAACCTGCCGGAAGGTCAGGGAACCGTGATCATCCGTTCTCACGGAGTCAGCCGTCATGTTTACGATATCTTAAATTCCCGTGGGGTAAATGTGGTAGATGCCACCTGCCCTTTTGTAAAAAAGATCCATAAGATCGTAGATGAACATTCGCGGGCCGGAGAGGCTGTTATCATCATTGGAAGCCCGGTGCATCCGGAGGTGGAAGGTATCCGGGGCTGGGGCAATGGTGACACTGTTGTTGTGGAAAATGAGGCTGATGCAGAAGATTATAACCTTCCAGAGGGCAAAAAGCTATGTATCGTATCCCAGACGACATTTAATTACAACAAATTTCAAGAATTAGTTGAAAAAATTTCAAAAAAGGGTTATGATAGTAGTGTTTTAAATACGATTTGCAATGCAACACAGGAAAGACAAGTGGAGGCAGCCCGGATAGCATCTTCGGTGGAGGCTATGATCGTCATTGGTGGCAGACATTCTTCCAACACCCAGAAGCTTTACGAGATTTGTCTCAAGGAATGTAAAAATACATTTTACATTCAGACACTCGGCGATTTAGATCCTGACAGTGTATCTTCTGTGCGCAGCGTAGGTATTACAGCTGGGGCATCCACCCCAAAAAAGATTATTGAGGAGGTTCATACCAGAATGGCAGAGCAGAGTTTTGCAGAGTTATTAAAGGAAGAGGAAGAATCCACCAAACCAATACGTACAGGAGAGATAGTTACCGGTCAGGTCATCGAAGTTAATAAAGATGAGATTATTCTGAGCATTGCGGGCAACAAGTCTGAGGGTGTTATCACCCGTGACGAGTACAGCAATGACAATAGTGTAGATTTAACTACCAAGGTACAGGTTGGTGAAGAAATGGAAGCTAAGGTTATCAAGCTGAACGATGGTGTTGGCATGGTATCCTTATCTTACAAGCGTATGGCAGCTGACAGAGGCAACAAGCGTCTGGAAGAAGCATTTGAAAATCAGGAAGTTCTGACTGCGAAAGTAGCTCAGGTATTAGACGGCGGTTTAAGCGTTGAAGTAGAAGGCTCCAGAGTATTTATCCCAGCAAGCCTTGTATCTGATACTTATGAGAAGGATCTTTCCAAGTACGCAGGACAGGAAATCCAGTTCGTAATCACTGAGTTCAATCCTAAGAGAAGAAGAATCATTGGCGACAGAAAGCAGTTGTTAGTTACTGAAAAGGCTAAACTGAAAGAAGAACTGTTCTCCAAGATCCAGGTTGGTGATAAGGTAGAAGGAACTGTTAAGAACGTAACAGACTTCGGCGCATTCATCGATTTAGGCGGAGCTGATGGTCTCCTTCACATCTCTGAGATGAGCTGGGGCCGTGTTGAAAATCCTAAGAAGGTATTCAAGTCCGGCGATAAGGTAACCGTTCTGATCAAAGATATCCAGGGCGAGAAGATTGCATTAAGCTTAAAGTTCCCAGAGGCTAATCCATGGGCACATGCAGCTGAGAAGTATGCAGCAGGCAGCGTAGTAACCGGTCGTGTTGCTCGTATGACTGACTTTGGCGCTTTCGTAGAGTTAGAGCCAGGCGTTGATGCACTGCTTCATGTATCCCAGATCTCCAGAGAGCACATCGAGAAACCAGCTGATGTATTAAAGATCGGCCAGGAAATCGAAGCTAAGGTTGTAGATTTCAACGAAGATGATCACAAGATCAGCTTAAGCGTAAAGGCTCTTCAGGCAGCTCCTCAGAACGAAGATGTTGCTGACGTAGATATCGATTCTTACGCAAAGTAATAACTGAATGTAAATGATGAAAGGGCAGTTCCTTGCGGGGCTGCTCTTTTTGTTTTGCATTTTGGAAAAACAGCCGACAGCAGGTGCCGTCTCAGTGTTTCCTGAATGATTTCCTGTAAAAAGGGCATACTTCTTATAACAGACCAATGAAAATACATCACGTATTAAGGAGTATAGACCTATGGGAAAGTCAAAAAAGAAAAAAGAATTTGATGTCCATAATATGACACCGGATGAACAGTTAAAATTTGAGATCGCCCAGGAACTGGGATTAGATGAAAAAGTATTGCAGAAAGGCTGGAAAAGCCTTACTTCCAAGGAAAGCGGCCGCATTGGAGGGATGATCACCGGCCGGAAACGGCAATTAAAAGAGGAAGCATTGAAAGAAAGCTGAAAATCCAGTATACTGATACCAGAATGTAGGAAAAGCTGGTGATCAGAATGAAACTATATGTTCTGATCCGGATTTGATCCAAGAAGGTACAGGTAGCAGGATGAAATATGCAGTGATCTGTTTTACAGAACGAGGCGCCTGGGTTTGCAGGCGTCTTTTTCATAAATTAAAGGAAACGGGCGAAGAATGTGAAGCGATTATTCCCAAGCGTTTCTTAAGGGAAGAGTGGAAAAAAGAAGGACTGAAAGAACGGGAAGAAGAGTTTTTATCCCAATGGACAGGCAAGATGTTTGCAGAAAAGCGTGCAATGATCTTTGTAAGCGCCACAGGTATTGCAGTGCGGGCTATTGCGCCATGGATCAGGGATAAGATGACTGATCCGCCGGTAGTTACAGTGGATGAAGGAGCGCAGTTTGTGATCCCCTTGCTATCAGGGCATGTAGGCGGGGCCAATGAACTTGCAAGGCACATTGCAGACTGGCTGGAGGCAGTGCCTGTGATCACGACAGCAACGGATGTAAATGGGAAGTTTGCGGTAGATCTGTTTGCATCTGCCTATCATATGACGATCATAGACCGGAAAGAAGCGAAGAACATATCAGCAGCAGTATTAGAAGGAAAGCAGATCGGTGTTTTCAGTGATCTTCCAATAAAAAAATTGCCAGACGGCTTTGTGATGGATAGATGGTGTGAAGAAAATATTTGTATCACAGTAAAGGATCCTTCTTTTCCGGAAAAAAAAGCTTCTTATTTGCGTCTTGTTCCCAGGGCGGTTGTCCTTGGTGTTGGGTGCCGCAGGGGAACAGATCCGGAATTTATGAAAGAAAAAGTTTTTGCCTTATTAAAAGAACATGGGATCGATCCGGCCGCTGTGAAAGCTATTGCTTCTGTAGATGTAAAACAGGATGAACCTGCGGTATTAGGTTTAAAGCAGGTATTTGACGGAGAATGTTTACATCAACCCTGTGAGCAGCGTTTCTATACGCCAGAACAGTTAAATCAGGTTCCAGGCGATTTTAAAGAGTCTGCCTTTGTAAAAAAACAGATCGGGGTAGGAAATGTATGTGAACGGTCGGCCTGCGCAGCAGGTGGGAAATTGTTGGTTGAAAAACAGGCAGGCGATGGGATCACTTTAGCTGCTGCACTGGAATGGCAGGGTGAACTTGATTTTTCAAAAGGGTTTGGAACGACTGTGCGGGGGAAGGAATGTTTATGGGACCGAAATACTCAGTTTTATATTTTAAAGAAAATTTAATGCAAAGAAAGAACCAGATGAATGACAGGCTGCAGAAAATGTTGTTGAAGAAGTATGCTTTGACCAAAAATCAACGTTATCTTGCCTGGTTAGAGCAGCAGTCCCAGATGCATATTTCCACCATAGACAGTCTGGCATATGATCTGTTTAAACAGTTTGGAACCGATGTTGGTTTTGGAAGAGATCTGAGCATTAAAAATCTGGAAAGGGATAGAAAGTAAGTGAATACAAAGTATGAAAGACCGGAAGAGCTGTGAATGGGAGTCACAGCTCTTCCGGTTCTTATATTGTTATGCAGATAAAAAGATATTAATTCGATAATATCAACGTCCTAAGCCCATCCGTACTTGACGGCCCGTTAAACATATATAATGTATAAGATCCGCCGGTCTTTAACGCTGCTGAAGCTGCTGCAATGGCATTATTGTTGTTAAATGCATTGGTGCGGAATACGTAGATGGAATACCAGCCGGATGCGAAACTGGAGAACGGGGTTACTTCCTGGAAGCGGACGTTGGTGAAGGTGCGGTAGGAATTGCCGCGGTTTTCTAAAGCTACATCAAAAGGCCCAAGGTCCGGGGAAAGGTTGCAGGCACGGATGCAGGCAGTGCCGGATGGTCCGTTGCAGGAAAGGTCGGATATTTCCATCAGATCCAGCCCGGTGCTGGTATTGATGATCGCAACGGTAGAGGCAGAACCGGCACGGATGGTGATCATTTTCTGGATATAGATATAACCGTTAGTGCCGGATACTGTAACCGTCTGGAAGCCGGAGGCTGCCTGTACATAGCTGGTGAGATCCCCGTTATCCAACTGCTCTCCAATGCGCCAGTTTCCTAAAGATACGTTAAATGCCGGATAACCGGAAGAAGCATTTAAAATGCGTACCCGGCCAAGGCTTGAGGAGGTAGTGCAGTTGTAACAGGGGAAACTGATACCTGGGAGAACGGTAATGGAGCCATTAGACGGGAAGACAGGACGGTATACCGGTATCTGGGAATTCCCCGGCTGTCCCATACCGCCAGATGGACGGTTGTAATTAGGACCATTGTATACAGGTCCGCCCTCTCCTGGATTTGGCAGGGGGATAACAGGAACAGAACTCAGATCATCGCCGAACGAGCCGTTTCCGCCGGAGCCATTATCCATGGGATCATTATTCATGGAACCATCATATACAGGTCCGCCTTCTCCAGGGTCCGGCAGAGGAGTTACAGGAATATCTTCTTCATTTGTCTGAGCTGCTTTTACCATGGAAATGGCTTCAGAAGCAGGATTTAACTTAGAATTAGTCATAAGAACCTCACAATCATTCTTTCCCTATTAGTGTATTCTTAAAAGAAAAAATGGGTGCAGAAAGCCGTAAACAGCCAAACTGGCATTTCAGGGCCGGGGATGTCATATAATAAAAGGAAAAGGCTCCGGGAGAAACGGTATGAGAGAGGACAGAAAACGGGCAGCAGTGGAAGCTCTTGGTCTTCCAAGAGATGTAATACTGGGGGATGTTCTGCTCCATTTTACAGGTCCTTATGAAGTAGTAGCGGAAAATTTCAGGAGCCTTCTTATCTACACAGATACGTATGTGAAAATAAAGGCAGCAGGCTGTATGGTAGTGTTTAAAGGGCTTCATCTGGAGATAGAGACTTATACGGAAGATGCTTTAAAGATCAAGGGACAGATACGATCGGTAGAGTTTGATGATCTGTTATCAGAAAGGAGGGTGGAGGGATGATCCGGTATTTTTTTCGCCTTTTAAAAGGTTATGTAAGAATACAGATCAAAAGCATCAGCCGGAATATTTTCTGGAACGGTGCAGGATAAACGGGATATTTTTCTGGGAACTGGTATGCTTGAAAAAGGGAGAGTACCAATGTTCCCTTTTTTTAAAGGATTTTTACCGGTTAAGGGGCTGCGCCAGAGGTAAGGGTGTCCGCCTGCGTATCTGCGAACGCCGGGGACTGCCGTTTTTTCTTCAGAGAAACCGGAAACGATGGTATGCGGCAGCAGGTCTTTCCAGTTTTTTCCTTTTGCTCTATATTATGTCTTTGTTCATATGGGATATCCATTTTCAGGGCAATCACCATTATACTGCAGATACGTTGGTGCGCTATCTGGATACACAGGATGTGCGCTATGGGATGAAAAAGAAAAAGATAAACTGTGAGGAGCTGGAAGCTGGGATGAGGGAAGCGTTTCCTCAGATCACCTGGGTATCGGCCAGAGTATCCGGCACCAGGCTGGTGATCCAGATCAAGGAAAATAAGATCATACAGGCTAAAACAACGGTGAAGGAAGATCCCTGTGATCTGGTTTCAGATGTAACTGGCACGATTACCTATATCATGGTGCGCCAGGGAATTCCTAAAGTGAAAAAAGGAGAAGAGATCCAGCAGGGACAGGTCCTTGTCAGTGGCCGTGTTCCTGTAATCGGGGATGATGAGCAGGAGATATCTGCTTTTTATGTGCAGTCACAGGGGGAGATACTGGCAGAAACAGTAGAAACTTATGAAAAAGAACTGCCTCTGACCCGGGACGTGCGTTATCCTACAGGAAGGAAACGCTATGGTCTGCGCCTGATCGCAGGTCCTTTTTCCTTTTCATTTCTTATGCCTGAATGTTTGATCCCTGAATTGGGGAAAAATGGAAATAAAGAAAACTGGGATTACACCGCAGATATGATCCAGTTAAAGCTGTTTTCAAATTTTTATCTGCCGCTTTTTGTGGGAAAGATAGCAGGGGAATATATGACGGTTTACGAGAAAGGTTATACAAAAGAAGAGCTGGAACAGACAGCTTCAGAAACAAATCGGCAATTTGTTGAAAAATTAAGGGAAAAAGGGGTACAAATTCTTGAAAATAATGATAAAATAGAAAAGAATATATCTGGTTACAGGATCAGCGGAACGCTAAAGGTAATAGAGCCTGCGGCAGTCAGCGTCCCTGTTTCTAAAACTCAAGGAGATTAAACAGACGGATGAGTGTAATTGAAACCATGATCGACATTCCGGCAGAACATGAGAGAAATGTCTGCGGGCAGTTCGATGCATATTTAAAGAAAATAGAACGGACCCTTCATGTGACCATGATCGCCAGGGACGGCGAGATCAAGCTGATTGGTCCGGAAAAGACCATTGGTCAGGCAAAAAGCGTATTTAATAACCTGATCCAGCTTTCCATGCGGGGGAATACTATTACCGAGCAGAATGTGGACTATGCCCTGTCTCTTTCCTTTACGGAAAATGATGACCAGATCTTGGAGATCGATAAGGACATTATCTGCCGTACCATTATGGGAAAGCCGGTAAAGCCAAAGACTTTAGGCCAGAAGCATTATGTGGACTCCATCCGCAAGAAGATGATCGTATTCGGCATTGGACCGGCTGGTACCGGTAAGACCTATCTTGCCATGGCTATGGCCATCCAGGCTTTTAAAAACGGGGAAGTAGGCCGTATCATCCTTACAAGACCTGCGATTGAGGCAGGAGAAAAGTTAGGTTTTCTTCCAGGTGACTTACAGAGTAAGATCGACCCTTATCTGCGCCCGTTATATGATGCCTTATATCAGATCATGGGAGCGGAAAGTTATCAGCATAATTCCGAAAAGGGTCTTATTGAGGTAGCACCTCTTGCATACATGAGAGGACGTACCCTGGACAATGCATATATCATCTTGGATGAGGCACAGAATACCACACCGGCCCAGATGAAGATGTTCTTAACAAGAATTGGTTTTGGCTCCAAGGTCATCATCACCGGAGACCAGACCCAGAAAGACCTTCCTTCCGGTGCAACTTCCGGTCTGGATACAGCTTTAAAAGTCCTTAAAAACATTGACGATATTGGTTTCTGCTATCTGACCAGTTCTGACGTAGTCCGTCATCCTCTGGTACAGAAGATCGTCAAGGCATATGATGATTATGAGAAGAAAACAGCGTCAAAGACCGCCAGAGGGGAAAGAAAAACTCCGGCAGTGAAAAATACACGAAAGGGGAATAATCGGTAATGACAGTTTCCATTGAGTATGAAGCAGAGAAAAAACTGGATCTTCCCTATGAGAAGATCATAAAGGAGATCGTAGAGGCGTCTCTTGATTTTGAAAAATGCCCTTATGAGGCAGAGGTGAATGTGATTCTGACAGACAATGATGCCATCCAGGCCATCAATAAAGAGTACCGTCAGATCGATGCGCCTACGGATGTGTTGTCTTTTCCAATGGTTGATTATGAGAAACCTTCTGATTTTGACCATGTGGAAGATGCAGTGGAAGATTATTTCAATCCGGAAACAGGAGAACTGATGTTGGGGGACATCGTGATCTCTGTAGACAAGGTGGAGGAACAGGCTGAAAAGTACGGTCATTCCCAGACAAGGGAATTAGCATTTTTAGTAGCGCACAGTATGCTTCATTTATGTGGATATGACCACATGGTAGATGAAGAGCGGCTGGTTATGGAAGACCGTCAGAGACAGATACTGGACACAAGGGGGTACACCAGATGAAAAAAGGGAGCAGAAGTAAAAAGGCAGTACGAAGGAAAATGATGTTAGGAACGATCCTTTGCATAGCGGCGCTGTGCGCAGGATGCGGGAAGAAAGCGTCAGAAGAAGCAGCACAGACGCAGGTTCCCACAACACAGGAAACAACCACTCAGGCAGCCACTTCTGCTCCCAAAATCCTGATCCAGTCGGATGAGGAACAAAAGGAAGAAACGAAAGATTTGCCGGACTATAACTTACCAGAAGAACGGGAAGAAAAAGACGGCATGATCCGAAGCTTCCTTACAGGTCAGATGGTACCGGTAGAACAGGCAAACCGTCGTCCTATCGCTATCATGATGAGCAATGACAAAGAGGCAAGACCTCAGTACGGTATGAACCGGGCCGGTGTGGTCTATGAGGCACCGGTGGAAGCGGAAATGAACCGCTATATGGCAGTGATCGAGAATTATGATGATCTGGACCGCATTGGTTCAGTGAGAAGCTGCCGTACCTATTATACTTATTTTGCAAGAGAGTTTGATGCGATCTATGCTCATTTTGGCCAGAGTACCTTTGCAAAGCCTTATCTTAATAATGTGGATAATATCAATGGTCTGGATGCTATTGGAAATACTACGTATTACAGAAGCAAGGATAAACATTCTCCTCACAATGCCTACACAAGCGGAGACCGTCTGAAAAAGGCAATTGCGACTTTAGGCTATAGTACAGAGTATGATGAGTCTTATACGGGGCATTATCTTTTTGCCAGAGATGGCGTGGAGATCTCTTTAGATGGAAAACCAGGCGTGATAGATGCTGCCCATGCAAAACCTGGATATACTATGAACAAGCCGGATTTTGTGTATGACAGCAGTGATGGCCTGTATCACAGATACCAGTATGGGGATGTACACCGCGGAAGTGAAGGCCCTGTAGCAGTGAAAAATGTGATCTTCCAGTACTGCCAGAGCGGTTTCTATGCCTCTACCCAGTATCTGAACATCAATGTACATACCGGTGAATATGGGTATTATATCACAGACGGAAAAGCCATCCCTATCACCTGGGAGAAGGACGGGGAATTTGGTGTGACCCATTATTACGATCATGACCACAATGAGATCGTATTAAATCAGGGAAAGACCTGGGTCTGCATCATCCCTACTAAAGACTTTGATAAGTCTGAAATTAAATAAAAAACGTGGCGATACACGTTTTAAGTAATAAACATGGAGCACAGTAGAAGATAAATGAAAGCAGTACAGGGAAAAAAGAAAAATAAGGCAGCAAATTTCGTAATACAGGGAAGTATCCTGGCTATGGCCGGTATCCTGGTGCGTATTATCGGTATGCTTTACCGTATGCCTTTAAATGATATTATCGGAAAGCAGGGAAATGGATATTATACATCTGCGTATAATGTATACAACATTCTTCTGATCCTTTCCTCTTACAGTATGCCGGTGGCTATCTCAAAAATGATATCCGCAAGGCTTGCAAAAGGAGAATATGAGAACTGCCGCCGCATCTTAAAGGCAGGCCTTCTCTATGCAACAGTTACCGGCGGACTTGCAGCCATTATTCTTTGGTTTGGTTCTGACTTCTTTGCAGGACTGATCAAGACGCCTTATTCCAGTTACGCCTTAAAAACACTGGCACCTACCATCTGGATCATGGCGTATCTGGGAGTTTTAAGAGGTTATTTCCAGGGAACAGGAACCATGATCCCTACTGCGGTTTCACAGATCTTAGAGCAGATCGTTAATGCCATTGTCAGCGTAGTTGCAGCGGGACTTTTATTCCACGTAGGAGAAGGGATGAATGCGGCCCAGGGAGCAAAGAATTATTCCTATGCGTTAGGTGCTGCAGGCGGAACCATTGGTACAGGTGCAGGCGCTCTTACTGCATTTATCTTCTTTATCTTCCTGACAGCAAAAAGCGGCCGTTCTGTTTTAAAACAGCGTATTGCGACAGAGGAGTTATCAGAAGAAGCAGCGAAATATGCAAGAAGAAAGCGGACACGCTATAGAAAACTGATCTATGCCCTGACGATCACAGTACTTCCTATTGTAGTCAGCAGCGGTATTTATAATTGTTCCAATGTAGTGGACAACTTCCTCTTTGGACAGGGAATGGACAAGTTAGGATACAGCGGGGAAGAGATCGCTGTATTCTGGGGAGCTTTAGGACAGTATCAGCTGTTATTTAATATTCCGGTAGCTGTTTCTAATGCCCTTTCTTCCTCTCTGATCCCGTCTCTTACAAGAGCGGTATCTGCAGGAGACAGGGAACAGACTTTAAAAAGGATCGCAGCAGCAGTACGTTTCTCTATGCTGATCTCTATCCCGGCAGCAGTAGGTATTGCGGTTTTAGCAGATCCTGTGTGCAATCTGCTGTTTATCAGCGAAGATAACAGTCTTTTAATTAAGCTGACTATGGCAGGTTCTCTTGCGGTTGTATTCTTCTCTCTGTCCACAGTGACCAATGCAGTGCTTCAGGGATTAAACCGTATGGAAGTGCCGGTACGCCATGCAGCTGTTTCGCTGGTGATCCATGTGGCAGTATTGTGGGTACTTCTTATGGTATTCCATATGGGTATTTATGGTGTTGTATTTGCAAACATTGTATTCGCCTTTGTAATGTGCGTTTTAAATGCCCGTACTATTGCAAAGCATGCAAGATATCGTCAGGAGTATAAGAAAACATTTGTACTTCCGGCGATCAGCGCCTGCGTTATGGGCGGGGCAGCCTGGGGTGTATACAAGGTTCTTACCTTTATCCTTCCGGCAGCGCTTCTAAGAGGACGTTCCGGCAGAGCGATCGTGGTATTCCCGGCAGTGGCAGTAGCAGCTGCTGTTTATGCAGTACTTTTAGTGGGACTTAAGGCAATTGATGAAGAAGAACTGCGGGATATGCCTATGGGAACAAAAATGATCCGCATTTTAAAGAAAGTAAGATTACTGTAAATGGTATTGCAAACAGTGCCAGGACATGTTTAAAATGGTCTATTATGGCAGATACTATTTCTGAAAAGGTCAGTAAATGAACGTATATGACTTGATACAGGAGGTAGTATCCATGAAACATTTTTTATTTGCCCTGGGACTGTTCAGTATATCAGCTGTAGTATCGGTTCTTGTGATCTACGGGGCGGCACGTTACCAGATGAGGGAAGAAGCGCCGGTACCTAATACAGTGATCGAAACAGAAAGTGTGAATGAAATGGAAGGAAGGGCAGCTGCCAACCAGGAGAGCATTACTCCGGTAAGTTCCCGGTATTTTCTCGTCAGTGAGTCCGGTTTCCTTCTTGTATTTTGCAGTGATAAAAGCACCGTCTGTCTGTACACCCATATTCCGGTAACTGATTTCCCGGAAAGTGAAAGAGCCCGACTGATGGAAGGCATCTGGTTTTCAGATATGATGGACGTATACCATTATCTGGAGTCGTATACAAGTTAAAACAGGAGTTAAAAAATATGAAGAAAAGTAAATAAATTCCCGTTTATTGGGAAGTCGCAGAGAACGAAAAATCGGAAGTTTACAGCGAGGTGAAAGAGGTTGAATTATGTAGAATATGGAAAAGAAAACAGCGATGTAATTATCCTCTTACACGGAGGCGGTTTATCATGGTGGAATTACAAAGAGGTTGCTGAAAGACTTCAAACAGATTATCATGTGGTTTTGCCTATATTAG
>OGZF01001010.1_pt1 | contig 20604 bp, 19 predicted proteins | sample 1576771 | NCBI WGS metagenome assembly OGZF01 (sample SAMEA3541536, study PRJEB24748) | human gut metagenome | biome: human gut; feature: human-associated habitat; material: faeces | place: China | collected 2012
TTTTTCTTTAAAAATGTTTCAATCTATGCTTGACAATATATAGTTGGTCTACGAGCGGCTGACTTGCTGTCTATGGTAGCGCCGTTTTTCTTCATACATGTGTTTGTCGGCGGCCTGCAGGATGGGCGCTATGCTTTCGCCGGCTTTAGGTACCCAATGCTGCCCCAAGGCGATATTCAGTCCCTGGACCGAAAATTTACGGCGTATCTGACAGCAGACCCGGTAGAATTCCTGTTCTTCTATATGCTGCCAGATGATGACGAACTCGTCGCCGCCGATGCGGAAGACTTCACCGCCCTGCCGTTGTTTGAGGAGAACCAAAGCCATCTCACAGATGAGTCGGTCGCCGCTGGCATGTCCCTGCTTATCATTCGTTTCTTTGAGGTTATTGATATCGGCAAAGAGGACGCCCATACTGACTTGACCATTGATGTGCTGCTGATAGGCATCGAAGGCATTACGGTTGGATACGCCCGTCATCTGGTCGATGAAGCTGTTGTTGCGCAGCTGATAGATATGGTCGCGGTTCCTGAGCAGCATCAAGATGAAACTGCCCGTCAAGCGGAGTAATTCATCAGCCCGTCCCATGTCATCAGGCGGGATATTTTCCAGACTGAGGGCACCTACCCGGTTACCGGGCATGGAAATCCCAATCGCCGCCAAACTGTGAATAGAGGAACTGCGCATACTTTTCTTCATAGCCGGGGCCAGGTCCGGACAGGACGCTGTATCCGCAATGAGAACCGGATTCCCTTGCCGGGCCATCGCCTTGAACCAGCTCCGCAGCCTCTTCCTGGCGTCTTTCTGGATGATCCGCTTCGTATCATAAGCCATGCCTCCGGCAGTCCAACAATAAAAATGAATCGGTGTATCATCGAAGAGGAAGGCCTTTTCAGCTCCCAGAAAAGCGCCGATGCGGGAAACAAAAGCCATGAGAACTTCATCGGGATCATCCTTCGTCATGGCCTGCTGAACCGCTTCCTGTAGCGTCTTAATAATAGTCATTGTTTGAAAATTGCAGTGCATGGAATCCTCCTGTCTGATACACAAAAAAAAGACGGCCCCATACTGGCTGTACAGCGGCCGTCGTTCTCTATTGGATTCTTCATTTTCACACAAAAAAGAGAGATTGCAACTGGCTGCCAGTAAAGGCCCTATAGCTTTGCGTCGCCGGGTTTCCCCGGGTTTGCCAAATTTAATGTTTACTATTTATGTCAAATATTATATACCTGGCAGAAAATTATGTCAACAAACAACATACAATGTTACGCCTTTCTTATGGCATTAAGCCGGCATAATAGGCCTTGATATGGTCATTGCCACCGAAGCGCCACAGGGAAATGCCATCGACGCCGTGTTCCAGGGCCTGCTGCTTCCAGGACTTGAGGGTCTCGCTGTCGGCATACCAGCCGGTGACAGCTGTCCCATCGGCACGGTGTCCTTGAAAATGCAGGGCCTGGCTGGCTTCGTCGCGCTGGATATCAGCACGGAGGGACTTGGCCAGGTCACGGGCTTCCTCTTCGGTCACCATGCGCGGAGACTGGTTTTCTTCCCAGATACAGCCGCCCGTAGCAAAGGCGATGCTGTGCGGCCGGGGCAGGCGGTCCACCCGTCCCAGGATGGTATCGATGAAGGCCTTGTCCGCCTTGGGACCAGCCTCCTTCGTATGCATGCCGTATAAGTTATAGCTCATGATGACGTATTCCGGACCTTCCGGGAAAATGAGCTTGTTCGCCGGGACAGACGGTTCAAAAATAATACGCAAGGGAATCTGCTGTTCGTCAGCAACCGCCGCGATTTCCTGGATGAACTTCACGTAACGGAAAGCCACGAGAGGATTCTTCCAGACCTGTTCGTAGTCGATTTCCAGGCCATCATAGCCGTACTTCTTCATCGTCCCGAAGAGGTCGTCAATATGGGCCTGCCGCGACTCCTTCGTCGCCAAAAGATTTTCCAGGACCGCCGTATCCTTGACCTTAGTCTGACTCTTCGGGTCCTGCGGATCGTCATAGACATCATTGACGACGGTCAGGTACTTCTTGACCGTCACTTTATAACGGGGCAGTTTTTCCGTGACGAAATCGCCAGCCGGCCCCAGGACGATGACTTTCCCCTGACTATCGAGGGCGCCGCCGAAATAACTGACCGAATTGAGCTGGCTGCTGACGGCCTTGGCCTCTTTCAGTCCCCGGCTGTAATCCCAATAAGCCACCCAGGCGTTACTGTCAAAGGACGGCTGAGGCCGCTGCTTGGCTGCCGACGTCGACGGCACCATGAGCGATACTGCACCGGCAATGAACAGGATGACACCGGCTGCGACGGCGCCGGAGAGAATTTTCGTGATTTTGCGCATATTGGCTTTCCTCATTTCCTAAAAATGTGCCAAAGTCCAATCGAGGACTTTACGCCACCAGATGCGGGCTTTGTATTTCCACTTCTGCCAGCCCTGATAATGGACATCATACAGGACAGCTCCTTCACTTTCATTGGCTGCCCATTCGGTGACTTTCAAGCCGTCAAAGACGGCATCATAAACATCATCAGCCAGGTTGGTCTGGCTGTAGCCATAACCGGGCCACTGGGCACCGAGGACCAGGCGGCCGGCATCTAAATCGCTGACCGTTACATTCGAAGCAGCCGGTCTGCCATCAATATTGACACTCAGCAAATCGTCCCGGAGTTCGATGTTCAGCTGGCGGTTGCCCCGCTTATGATAACTCAGGGTGGGCCGGTATTCAGGAGACCCTTCAGCAACCGTGCGGGCTTCTTCATTTTCAACTTCTGCCAAACGCCCTAGCTGCTTCTGAATCATGTTGGCATTGGCACCATAACGGGCCAGTACCTGCCGTTCTGTCGAAGCCACTTCTTTCTTGTCTTCGTCTTCAGACAGGTAGTCCTGCCCATCAAAGAGCTGTAAATCGACTTTCTGCAATTCCTGATAAGCCCCGTCGCGACATTCGCCAATGACCAGATTATTATTGACCAGACCTACGACGATATACGTCGTCAAGTCATGATTAGCCCGCAAGAAAATCTTCTGCGTCCCGAACTGGTTGCCTTTGAGACGCGTCGTCAGGCGCAGATTCTGGAAATCATCCTTGCCTTTCAGGCTCATCTGCCCCTTCCCTTTCCCTGCAGTCGTTAGGTAAATAGCTTCATTTTTAAATTCGGCAGCTCCGTCTTCGACATCCCATTGCGCATACTGGTCCACATCGCCTTTTTCAAATCGGATGTCATCAGCACCGTCATCATGGATGCGCATGAGCAGGTGATTGACGGGCCAGTAAGCCCGCGGTTCCATACGCGTCAGGTCATAGATACTGCTCTGACGGTCGTTGTGACTGTCGCCTTCGCGGTTGAAATTCATCTTGAAGAGCTTGCGGATCCATTTTTCATTGACGCGGCTCACATCTTCATGATTGCCGAAGCGTCCCGTATTAGCATGCATGAGCGTATAGATTTCCGGCACATAGCCAATATCTTCCGTGTAAGTATCGCGGAGCATGGTGTAATCGTCGCTGATGCGGTCTTTCATGACTTGATACGTTTCGACAGGGAAATTCTTATCATCGCGGACATAATCCATGAGGTAGTGATTATAGTCGCGGCCTAAGACACTGGTCAAGTGGGAATAGACGACAGGGTTCATGTTGCCCAGGTAATGATGCCAGCGGTCGAAGACGTTGATATAATACAGACGATAGCCGTTGGTGCCGAGTTCCCAATAGCCCTGTTTGGTCAACGCCTTCAATTCGTCAGGCCGCAGGAATTTGCTGTCATTGCCGCTCAAGTTGTCAGCATATGTCGAGATAGCTGCGTGGTAATTGTATTTTTCCAGCAGCTTTTCCGCAAAGACAATCGTATCGCGGCGGCCATCTTCAAAATTGAGGAAAAGTGCGTGTTTCGGCAAGGCTTTCCCGCTGTGATAATAGTCTTGGATATCTTTTCCCGTAAGGGTTACATAGCCATTCTTATGGAGCGCTGCCAAATGTTCATCGAGCAAATCGACGCCGATGAGGTCATTGGTCCCCGTCCGGTCGACGCCAAAGTAAGACAAAGCCACAAAGCCACGGTCCTTATCGGTTGCGACATCGCCATCGTCATAGGGCTGATACGTCGAAAAAATGAACAGGGCATCGATGATGATAGCCAGGACAGCCAGTAAAAACAGGCCTTCACAAAGAAAGTGGATGCGTTTCCGCTTATCCTTCCGACGGGTCACGTCTTTATCGGCCAGCATGGTCATCCGCCTCCTTTACTCGTTTTTCCGCTTTCTTTGCTGCTTCGGCCACGTCAGCCGGCGTCATGCGCGTACCCCACGTCGACTTCCAGAAAGTGAACCAGGCAATAGGCATCTGCCACAAGAGGACCATTTCATAATAGAGGCAGAACCAGATACCATAGAGCCAGGTCGTACTGCGCCGCAGGAAAAGCTGGCAGGCGCTCATAAGGCCGGCCATGAGGAACATGCCAAAGATAAAGGTAAACGGAAAGACGCGGTGCATGATGGGGATGTAAATGAGGTTATAGCAGACGATGAAAGGCGCGATGATAGGTACTAAGACGCCCATATAGAACATGACCGACATGAACGGTTCTTTTCTCCACATGAAGGTACTGGCGACCAGCGATTCCCGGAGCCAGCTCCGCTTCCAGCGCATCTGCTGCTTGAGGAAGACATCGTAGTCATTGGGCACGATGGTATAGCAGATGGCCGTATCCTGGTAATCCGTCCGGTGGTGGCGCAAAATGAAGTTGGTCATGGCCCGGTCGTCACCGAATGTCGCCTTATGACCTAAAAAGCGCTGATTCAGCCAGTCATCAGCATAGCGCAAGACCAGGTCCTTGCGGTAACACGACAAAGGACCGGACAGACAGGTGACGGCGTCGAAGAGCCCTTCGGCAGCTTTCATGATGCGGAAGGCGATATAATAGCGGACAGACTGCATCTTGGTCAGGGAGTTGGTGTACGTATTGGCTACGTCCGTCCGGCCCGATACACCGCCGCAGCGGGCGTCCTTGAAAGGCTGGACGATGTTGCGGATGGCATAGGGATTGAGGAAACTGTCGGAGTCGACGAATAAGACCAGCTCGTGTTTGGCCTGTCTGGCCCCGGCGACCAGGGCTTCCCGCTTCCCCTGATTGACGGGTTGGACGATATAATGGATGCGCTCTGCCGTTTCCGCCCCTTCTTTAGTCTGGATTTCCTCAATAGTCTCGCGGATGCGCTCAACAGAATGGTCCGTCGAACAGTCGTCGATGACGATGACTTCCAATTTGTCCGGCGGATAGAACTGGTCCATAGCATTCAAAATCGTCCGCCGTATCCACGTCTCTTCATTGAAACAGGGCACGAGGATAGTGACGCCTGGCGTATAATTGGCATCTATTTTGACGGGCCGGTAAAGGGCCCCGAAAATATACTTAATGAGCAAAAAGGTACTGGCAATGATACTGTACAGATATAAGTACTTGTTGAACTTAAAGTAAACGACACTTTCCGTCCTCATGAGAACGATGCACAGACAGATGACGAAGAGCAGGAAAGATACGAAGGGCACGGCAAAGCGCGAACTGTGGCGGCTGGAATATTCCAACAAATTTTCACTGAACTCAATGCCTAAAAAGACCGGCTGATTTTCCCCGTGTTCTGCCAAAAAAGCCTCTAAATTCTCCGATGTCGGGCGGACACATTTCGCCGGCGTCTTGACCTTCATCTCTAAGCCTTCGGGCATGGTCCCCGGCGTGATTTCAAAAGAAACGGTCATAGAGCCATGCTTGACGATATCCCGGGCCGCGTCGGCATCGACGGTCAAGCCCATGCCGGTGACAGAGACATCTTTGGCATGTCCTACATAGGTATGACCAAAGCCTTTTGTTCCCGTCGTAATACGTACTTCATAATCGACGAGATAGCGGGCGTTGGCATCTTCGCCGTTGGCAAATTTCAAATAACTATACTTAGCGACTTCTTCATCAGGCAGGGCACGGCGGTTATGGCCGCTGCGCTGGCGGCCCGGTACATGGGGAAGGAGCCGCCGGTCGGGCCGTTCCTTCATGAGGACTTCTTCTAATTTTTCTTCTGATTTATTTTTCTTTTTTCCTTTCCACATCATGACCACCACTTACCAACTATATAATTCGTAAATTCATCAAACAATATCTTGAACATCATAGGAAGGCAGTTTATCTACTGTTTCAACAGTATATCCTTGAGACTTCAAAATTTCGCACAAATTTTTCACAGCATCAACAATGGGCACATCCGTGTTATCAGTTGCAAAATCATCTTTTATAGTCGGCTTTTTATCAATAGCCGGTGCTGCAGCATCTGTCTTGTGATAAAAAATAATGGGAACCGGATGGTCCAAACGTATAGATACAACCATCCCCGGTTGAATTTGATTCATTAAATTTTCGACTCCATTAGGTTTTATGAAATCACTTTCTTTGACGACAATATCGCTTTCAACAGCATAATCCAGGCCGCAGGCCTTGGCTGCCCGAAGCAAAGACGGTAAATAACGCGTTTCTGGCAGGGCAAAATATGTAGCCGGTTTACCAGCTACTAAAGACAGTACCTTCTGGGTCTTGCAGAACTGTTCAATGAGGCGGTCCGCGTCCAGCCGTTCTGCTTTGGTAAGGCCGACAAAACCGTAATTGCCGATGAGCTGGTCTTCGTCGACGAGCTTCTGCGTCACCTTTTCTTCATGAGCCGCATTGGCGCCTTCGACAAAAAAGGTTCCATGGAAGCCATGCTGAAGCATCGCTTTGAGGATGCCTTCCATGTTCCCCCGGCTTTCCATGCCGTTAAAGGTCAAGTAGATGACTTTTTTATCCGTTCCCGGTGTCCCTTTGACGATACGGGCCATATCTGCCGACTTCGCATAGGTTTCCGTGGCTTCGTTGATTTCCTCTGTCGCGTCATACTCTTCGCTGATTTCTGTGAAATTTTCATAAGAAGCTACCTGTTTGGGATGGAAAATATCCGATAAAGCCAAGAAATAGATAAGTCCCAAAATCAGTAACCCCAAACAGATATACATGACATGTTTTTTGAGATGCATCTTACAGGCTCCAATACAAAAATCCTAAAGATTCCAAGGCATGACAATCATACATACCTTTGACGTCAACAAGCACTTTCAGGCGATCGGTTTTTCGGTAAAGGCCGGTTAATGTTTCCGGCGCAAGCTGGCTGAATTGCCGATGCTGGACGGCAAATACGAGTACATCCATATTCTGTACTTCTTCCAAAGGGATAAGGCGCTCGCGTAAATCGGCCGGTAAGACAGCCGGATCAATCCAGGGGTCGACAATCGACAAATCGACTTCATATTTCAATAAATGCTGTGCGATTTGAAGGGCCTTAGAATTGCGTGTATCCGGGCAGTTTTCCTTGAATGTCAGCCCTAAGAGGCAGACTCGAGAATGATGGACCCGCAAATCGGCCCGAATCATTTCGCGGATCGTCGACGTAGCCACGAATTCAGCCATGCTGTCATTGACCAGACGGCTGGCTGCGGCCAAGTGCGTGACATAGCCGGAACGGCGGGCTTCATAGATGAAGTAATACGGGTCGACGCTGATACAGTGGCCGCCGACCAGGCCCGGCGTGAAATGCAGGGCGTTCCACTTGGTATTCATGGCCTTGATGACTTCTTTCGTATCGATATTCATATGATGGAAAGCTCGGGCTACTTCATTCATGAAAGCGATATTGACGTCGCGCTGGGCATTTTCGATGAGCTTGGCCGCTTCAGCGACTTCCAAAGTCGGTGCCTTATATACCTCGGCTTCGATGACCATGCCATAGACCTGAGCTACATCTTCCAGAGCCGCTTTGTCCGTCGCCGACACGATTTTACAGATATTTTGCAGGCGGTGGACCTTATCGCCGGGATTGATGCGTTCCGGTGAATAGGCGACTTTGAAATCTTTGCCACAGACCAGGCCCGATGCTTCTTCAAGGATAGGCGCACAGATGCGGCGGGTGACGCCGGGATAGACTGTCGATTCGTAACAGACGATGGTCCCGGGACGGAGATGCTCGCCGACAATGCGGCTGGCTGATTTCACAGCCGTCAAATCAGGCATATCATCTTCCGTAATCGGCGTCGGTACGGCGACAATGATGAAGGCCGCCTGTTCCAGAGCTGCCGGGTCTGCCGTGAATTCCAGCGTCGTCTGACGAACTGCGTCGTCGCCAGCTTCTTTCGTCGGGTCGATGCCCTGCTCGTACGTCTTCAATTTTTTCTCATTGATATCGAATCCAATAGTCCGAACCTTCTTGGCAAATGCCAAGGCCAGCGGCAGGCCCACATATCCCAGCCCGACAACGGCCAGTGCCTTGCCTCCTTTTAAATCCTCTATAATACTCACAGCAATCTCCTCATCTTTCTATCCAGCTAACAGATACTTACCACCACCGCGGACGAGTATGTTCGTCACGGATTTCTTTCGGCGTTTTTGCCTGTGAATAATCGTCTGTCAAATATTCCGATAATGGTGCAACGCGGAATTTGGTAGGATCTCCATCTTGTTTCTTTTCATTTTCGGTCAAAAGTATATCTAATGCAGTCGCTGTATATTTAGCAGATTCTGTCATGTGGATAACGAAAACAGCCCCATTACGCACCTTTCCATGATAATAAATGCCGTCCTTCAATCGCTTGATTTCAGTCTGTAAATCTTTGACAGAAAAATCATCTGGGCTGGCGCTGCCATTAATAATATACGTGTACCCATTCATCAATAAAGCCTTGGCCCCAGCATAACTGATAGCTAACGTCGGCGGACGGAAATACTTCGTCAATGAAGGTCTGCCATCAGACCTCCTCATATCACCGACAATAGATTCCAATTTTTTATAGGCCGTATCAATATCCCGATAAAATTCTTCATAGCTCATTTTAGAGTACTGCCGTCCATTGATATCCCGGCTGACCATGGGAATGTGAGAATCGGTATGGCAAGCAATGTCATGGCCGTCTGCAGCAATGGCTCTCAGTAAATTCGGATTATTGGTAATATTATGGGACAGCATAAAGAAAGTTGTATGCACATGATGCTTGCGAAAGACATAGAGCAAATGATTAACAGAATCATCCATTCCCCAGTCATCAGGTAAAAAGAAAATGACAGGATCCTTTGTCTTGATACAACCAGCAATATTCAATTTCTTAAAATCTCTCCCAGTTAGCCCTAAGGTCCGTTCATAAGAAGTAACATCAGGATTGCCAATATAACGAGCTGCCAATGTATTTACGACTTCATCGTGATTAGCTCCTACCGATAATAGCGGATAGCGTTGTATTTCTGGAAGATAAGCTGATGCAGGCACTGGATACTGCCATAAATTCTTTTCATCACGTAATACATCACTGACAGAACAAATCCGATAAGCAGAATCATTAGAAGGATTTAGACCTTGGACATCGCCATAACAATTATAGGCAATGGGATCAATTTTCTTTATCTTGATTTCCATAAAAAGTTCGGCAGCCAAGGTAGGCCGTAAATAATAATCCATACGGATATTAAGAATTCCACCCCGACTCATGGCTGTAACAGATTTCCCAAAAATATCCGGCATAATATCATCGACGGTCAAGGCAGCTTTATGCTTGCTTTGAACCGCATTGACTTTAGCTCCAATAAGCCGATATCCTAACATAGAAACGGCTTCTTTTGTTTCTGGCCGGATAACCCCTGAATATTGACGGACGAGACGGGCATCAATGCCATATCGATTTTGTATTGCTTGATGAACCCGTTCAATATCGTTACAAATATCGAAGACCGATTCATCCACACCAGGTACAATACAGATACCGATATCCTGACCAGCCTGAACTACTTCATCGACTGCTAGGGTATGCCGCTTTAAATCTTTTTCCGTAACAAAAAACGTCCCCCGACTCTGAGTTCGCGATAGAGCCTGCAAAACCGCTTCTACAGCTTCCTGATTATTGAATCCAAAAAAGGTCGCAGGAATTACAGGGGCCGTCGTATATATCGTATCTTCTGCTTCTGCTAATCGCCCTTGATTCTTTTCCTGTAACTGATTCAATACAGCTTCTGATAGAACAGGAACCGGTGGTTTGACAGCTTTGCCAGATGTTTTAAGCGGTTTAGGCGATTCCTGAAGCTGTTGGAGCCGCATTGCCTCTTTTTCTGGATCTAATCCCCGGATACGAGAAGTACCATTTGATTTATCTGAAACTTCCGGTAATTGCTGACGATGAATGATGTATACAGTTTTATTCAGTACCGTAGCTGATTCAACAGGAGAAGCTGCCCAAACAGAAAGCGGTAACACAGTCAGTATGGCAGCGGCCTTAATATATCTCAGCCATTTCACTTTCATATCCCACGCCTCCTATTCTAAATAATATGTCACATCAATCCACAACGTATTGCCAGCATCGCCAGTCGTCAATTCGTGCAAACGATAATATTCAATATTCAGCACCGTATCCATCCATACCGTTCGCTGATAAATGAGACTCCAGCCTTTAAAGCCATCCATATAACCAGCTAGACCATTCATTGTATGGGCCATATACGTCCCTTCCGGCTGATAATAATACCGCAAATCCCATTCATCCGTTCCTAATCTCCATGATTTCACATGGCCATCTTGAACTTTAAAAACAAAACCGTTTTTACGACCTTGTGGATCGCTAAGGTCACTGCCTAAATACATGAAGTTAGCAGAGATCTTGTCATTAAAAGCATAGGTGTAATACAATTCATGAATCGTCCGCTCTTTATCTCCCCAGTCATTCTCACCAAAATGATGAATTCCCATGCCATAAGTCCCATTACCATTGGACCGTTTGGCGCTCAAACTGGCTAAATCACCGTTTGGCTTTGTCTTGGCCAAAGTGCCTTCAAAGCGGAAAGGATATCCCCAGTCAACCGTCGCTCCCCGAATCGTAGAATCAAAAATATTGCCGTCGCCTAAAATATATCCATATTTACCCGCCGTCAGCAGAGCCGAACCAATAAGCCCTCGTACATAAAATCTTTCTCCTTTAAAAGTGTTACTGTGATTGTCATGATCTGAAAAATATTGATTGCCTTCAAACATACCAAAAGCATGCCAATTATCATTAATACGGCCTTCCAGGAATATTCGTTCCCGTAAGCGGCGGTCGTGCCAATTCCAGCGCTTATTCCCACTATGTTTTACGTCATTATAACGAATTTCACCGCTAATCTTAAACTTCCGTTCTTCATCCTTTTTTTCATCTGACGCTTCAGAAGATGGGGATAAATCTGTCAGAAGACGGTAGTCTTCTAACAGCCCTTTGTTTTCTAACTCTTTATGGAAAGCAGCTTTCAAATATAAAATATCTTCTTTCCCAGATTGAAGATAAGCACCTTCTGCACGGCTATCAGGAGCACCCATTCCTAACCGATATAGAGCCTGTAATGTCAGAACTGTCATTTGTTCTCGTGTAAACTTACTTGTCTTGACATCTCGGCAGCCAGTCGGGAGTCGTACAATGCCTAAATCCACTAAGTGCTGCATATGCTGACATTCTGCTTCTGATACTCCTACCGTCTTAGAAAGGGTGTCTTGATTTACCTTTGCAGACACAGAGCCAATAAAAAGCATCGGTAATATCACCGTCGATGCAACAATCTTTCGTAGATTCATGGCAACCACTCCTGCAAAATAAATAAGATATAAAAATACAACATATAGTATATATTCACGAGTAATTATTATCTTTAACTTTTACTATACTATATCTGATTTTAAGCGTCAAATTCAAAAGTACATACATTATTAATACAATTTTAATTATTTAAGTAATCATATTATATAAGTTGTATATATTTTATCTCATTCTTATAATTTATCATTACCACCACCATCTTATTTTAAATTTTATTGTTTTTAATATTTTTCTTAAAATATAATCACGTCCAGACAAAAAATGTCCCACCTCATCGTACTATATACAGACATCGACAAAATTCCATTGAAAAATAGGAAGTTTTTCAGAAAATTCCCTTGAAAAATAGGAAAAATCTCAAAAAATTCCCTTAAAAAATAGGAAATTACAATATCGGCTATACCCAGGATAACCTGACACTTCCGATGTACATGGGATTTCTCCTGGACGAGGCATAAAAAAGAGGCTGTCGCATTAAGACAGCCTCTTACTACAAACTCCATGCTACAAACTATAATCACTCACTTATCAATGGGATAGTCCTGCAAGGCTTCATAGCCTTCTTCGCCGGTACGGATCTTGACGGCGTTATCGATGGTCGAAACGAAGACTTTGCCGTCGCCGTATTTGCCGGTGTAGAGGACTTTCTTGGCCACTTCGATGATGGTCCGCGGCGAAACTTTGGAAACGACCATTTCTACGCGGACTTTCGGCAGGAGTTTAGCCGATACTTTAGCACCACGATAGAGTTCTGTCCGGCCTTTTTCAATGCCGAAGCCCAGGGCACGGGTAATGGTCATGCCCGTGATGCCGATGGCTTCCATAGCGCCTTTCAGGGATTCAAAGCGTTTTTCATCCGTAATGATGGTGACATTGTACAGATGGTGCCCATCAGCCGGCATAGACTTAACGGTGACTGCCGACGGAGCCGTTTCGGGTTTATCCAGAGGCACTTCGACAGCCCCGGCCGGTGCTTTGCCTGCATCGATGGCTTCCGTCACGGTATCAGGCGTAATCATGAAGCCGGCATAGGCCGAAGCGATGCCGTGTTCTTCAAAGTCCAGGCCATTGATTTCTTCTTCTGCCGTAACGCGCAGGCCCATAGTGGCGTTGAGGATGCGGAAGACGACGTTGATGGCCACGAAGACATAGAGGGCGACGACACAGACGCCGAGGACCTGGATGAGGAAGAAATGCGTTTCTCCCGTATAGAGCAGGCCATCTTTGACGCTGAACAGGCCCGTCAGGATGGTCCCTAAAGCACCACAGCCACCGTGAGCAGCAACAGCGCCGACAGGGTCATCAATTTTCAGTTTCTGGTCGATGAATTCGATGAGGAAAATGATGGCAGCCCCGGAAATGACGCCGATGATGAAAGCACCGGTGACGCTGACGGCATCGCAGCCGGCCGTAATAGCAACCAAGCCAGCCAGGCCGCCATTCAAGGTCATGGAAACATCGGGTTTGCCATAATGGATCCAGGTGACAAGCATGGCCGTGCAGGCACCGGCGGCAGCAGCCATATTGGTCGTAACGAAAATCATGGAAGCCGATACCAGCGTTTCATCACCGGTCATGGAAACGGTCGAGCAACCGTTGAACCCGAACCAGCCGAACCAGAGGATGAACATGCCCAGGCAGGCCAGGGGCAGGCTGTGACCAGGGATAGCATTGACACTGCCGTCTTTATTGTACTTGCCGATACGAGGTCCCAGGATCCAGGCACCGACGAGGGCGCAGACGCCGCCGACCATGTGTACGCACGTGGAACCGGCGAAATCATGGAAGCCCAATTCCTGGAGCCAGCCGCCGCCCCAGATCCAGTGACCGGAAATCGGGTAAATGAGGAGACTGATTAAAACGGAATACAGACAATAGACAGAGAACTTCGTCCGTTCTGCCATAGCGCCGGAAACGATGGTCGCCGACGTCGCGCAGAAGACGGTCTGGAAAATGAGGAAAGCCATGTCCGGGAAGCCAGCGTCATCGGCGACGTGGAAGTTCTGTACAAAGGGATCGGGAATACCGATGATACCGTGAAAATCTGTGCCGAACATGAGGCCGAAGCCGAGGAACCAGAAGAAAACCGTCCCCAAAGCGAAATCCATGAAGTTCTTCATGACGATATTGCCGGCGTTTTTGGCCCGCGTCAGGCCCGTTTCCAGCATGGCGAAACCAGGCTGCATGAAGAAGACCAGGGCCGCACCGAGGAGAATCCAAATCGTGTCGACCGAAGAATACCGGCCCGGTTCCGCATCCGCCGCTAAAGCGGCCAATGGACTACAAGCAAAGACAACAGCTAAGCAGCTGCGCTGAAGGATACGTCTGAGTTCATTCATAGGATCTCCCCCTCTGCCAAAAAATAGGGGCCTGACTGCAAAAAGCAATCAGGCCCCTTTGCCAACCGTATTTAATTTAATCTTTCAAATTAAATACTTTTAAATTTAAATATATTATAAAAATAAACGTTATACTTGTCAAGTGTTATCGCTGTATTTTGAAAAGTTTTTCTGTATTTGCTTTGGCATGAGCTGTCAATTCTTCGACAGATACACCCATATACCCGGCCAGGGTCTGTGCCACATAGGTGATGTTGTTGGGCACATTGGTCCGGGGCAGGTGGAAGCCCCGCGGCGTCAGGTACGGCGCATCCGTTTCGATGAGGACCCGGTCCAAAGGCAGGATGGATACAGCATCGCGTAAGGGAGCCGCCCGCCGTTCATCGCAGATCCAGCCGGTAATACCGATATAAAAGCCTAAATCGAGCATCTTTTCCAGCGTCTTCTTGTCGCCTGTATAACAGTGGACGACCGATTGCGGGCAAAGCCCTTCATGCCCTTTGAAACAAGCCAGGAAGTCATCGGCTGCGTCCCGTTCATGGAGAAACATGGGCTTACCTAATTCTTCCGCCATGGCAATGAGGGCTTTGAAAAAGTGGAGCTGGTTCTCTTTCTTAGAATACATGCGGTCGTAATCAAGACCCGTTTCGCCGACGGCGACGACTTTCGGATTCGTCGTGATGATGCGCCGGATTTCCTCCAAATCCGCCTCCGTCGCTTCATCGGCCACGTGAGGATGGATGCCGGCCGTGCCAAAAGCCGTGTGATTGCGGACAAACTGATTGACCAGACGGTTCTCCCGTGCTTCCGACCCAGTCAGGATACAGCAGATACCGTCCGCCGCCGCATCGGCAATGATTTTTTCCGGTTTGGGAAAAGACCGGGTAAATAAATTGAGCCCAATATCATAATATTTTATATCCATGTCAGACACCTCGTGAAAATAAGATTCCACGAATATTGTACCAAAAAACCAGGCCGCTGCGTAGCTTTTCCAGCCTATTCAATATTATGTCCATATAGTATCAGTTTAATTTCAGCGTTGGTTCCATATGATCTAAAATCGGCGAATATTCATCCTTTAACTCTGCGGGAAATTGCAAGGTAAACACAGCCTTTTTGCCATTCTTATACAGAGCTTTCGTATAATAGAGTTTTCCTTGTTTCTCCCAAGTAACGACATACCAATTTCCGCCTTTCGTATGATACCCTAATTCCCCCGTAATCCTATTGAGAGCACTTTGATAATCCCCATCGAGTGTACTGACTGAACGATAGGACCCATATACATCAAGAGTAGCATAATCGTTGGGGTTGCGCAGCTGTACGCCATCATTATTAGCTGGCTGCTGGGTCTTAACGAAAGAATCTGGGTAATCCAAAGAATAATTGAAACGACTGTTGACATACTGCTTATACACCACTTCGTCTGTCTTTGAAGTCCCTTTATCGTTGACCTGTGACTTCTGTGCCTCTGTCTCTTCAACTGGCTTATTCTTCATGACATCCGCCTGCTTAACCGGGGCAGACTGGGCCGATTTCGATCCATATAAGTACCCGCCAGCACCGATCAAGACAACGACCAGAACAGCCGCAGCTATCATCATATACTTCTTCTTATCTTGTTTATTCTTATTTTCCGGTGCATGTTGCATCACCGGACGTTGAATCATATGTGGTGTCGTTGGCTGTGGTATGGGCTGCACCGGCTTCGTCAATGGTTCTCCGCAATGCGGGCAGAACTTGACCTGTGCTCCAACGGGGCTGCCACATTTAGGACAAAATTTTCCCATAATCATTTCTCCTTACCTTTCTCTTTATTTTATCATAAGAAAAAGAGGCTGTCGCATTATGCAGTTTTTTGCTTAATGCAACAGCCTCTTGCGGGGTCATCCCATAACAACAGATAGCTTCATGAACCAGTGCACTAGCTCCGCTGGTAAAATTCACTGTTAAACCGTGATCCATAGAATCTCATATCGTAGGCCAGGTAGAATGCCATTTCTCCGGCAGGCATCACAATACCTGTCGATGCCCACGAGCCATTGGGATCCAGATAACGCCAGTTGGAACTACCATCCCGATCGACATACATCTGACGTAAATCCCAATTATAGAAGAATCGTTCAGTTAAGACACGGGAAATAGCTGTATTTCCTCTATCTGCTCCGTTTACCTGGCAAACATTGACAGCAATGATGTACTGCGGCGGTTCATATTTTTCAACATATAAGGAACTCCGATCCAGATACCAGGCCACCCCCATATGGCCGTCAACGAGGATATAATTGTCATCGCCGCCCAGATGATTGGGATAGGGATCATAAGCCATAGCCGTCCCCGCCAATAACAACGTACAAACCAAAGATAACAACAATAAAATTTTCTTCATGTCCATTCCCTCCTTTAGGTCAACATTTCACCATACGTATACTTAAAGGCAGCCTGACACAACTTGCTGATGACGCTGCCATCATACGCTTTTCCTCGATGCCATGAGCTCTCACCTTCCGTGCGATACCAGTAGTAAATGCCACTGCTATTCTCTCTGCTATCTATCAGGAAGTACATCGTCGTCGTATCGGACCCATCCGATACAATAGCAGCAAATTCATGAGCCCATCCCGTATTTTTCAAACTGACACAAGACGATTCATCGAGCTGATAACCATAGCCGGCTGAATACCAGGCTTGTACAGGTTGCAAAGTAAGCGTTTCACCGCCAAGAGCTAGAGAAAAACCTAACACAGCCATCATAATGAGTTTTCGCCAATGTTTTGATTGCTTATGCATGTGCCCTCATCCTTTCTCTATCAAAATATTCCTAAGCCTGCTATTTCTTCTTATTATAACTGTTCAGCACCTTTTTGACCATAGCCAGACTTTCTAACTTATTCAAAGAAACACCATTGATATCTACATGTCCCAGTTCAAAAGATTTATCATTCTTTAAAATGAACTGTATTTTGGCTTTAGCCGGTTTATTTTCCCACGTACATTCCCCTGTGAATTGGACAACTTGTGAATTATCTGTCGCTTTAAAGTATTCCCATTTACCATCTGCAAAAAACTGATCAAAAGCAGGGCCAACCTGTACATTCGGGCTTATTTGCATCGTTCCGTTCCGCACCATCTGTACGTGTTTATCATACGATTGGCCGCATCCGCCCAGGGAAAGGGCTGTCAGCAGCAGTACCACGATGAATCCCATATATAAAAAATACTTATTCATAGACTGCCGTTTTGCCAAATCCATAGTTATCCCTCCCTCTTTCTGTTAAAATAAGTCATCAAAAAAGCTGCCATCATCGTCGTCACTGCTAAAGAAGCTGCCGCTGTCACTATCATCCGAGTCGAAGGAGTCGAGCGGGGAGCTATCTGATTCATCATCTATATCCGCATCATATCCATCGTCATCGGACACATAGTCATTTCCGTCATCATAAGAAGAGTCATCGCTGTCCGCATACGAGGTATCATCAGTATAAGATGTGTCATCCCCACTATATGACACATCAGCCGCTTCTGCCGTCGGAATAGGAGAATAATCTTCTTCGACAGGACCCGTAGTGCCGCTCCCGCCTTCACTCATCAAGGTAAGCATATCGGCATCGGTCAACGTATTTCCTGTATCGGGAACGTAGTAAACGGATGGATTTGCAGCTACGCCCGGCATCGTCGGTGCTCCGGATGTACTAGACTGCCCCATAATAGCTCTTGTCGCCGCCTGGGCTACAGCCCCGGTAACAGCACCGACGGCAGCCGCTTTCATATAATTCGCTGCTTGGCTCCCTGAACTCTTTTTAGAATGACCCGTTCCGCCATGTCCTTCCGGATGATAGGATGACGGATGCTGTGATATCCCTTGATGCGGTGCCGGATGTTCAGGTTTTACAGGATAAGGTGCCTGCGACTGATGCGCTACCGGCATATCCGAAGCCGTCTTTGCTAATTCAGGATGCGTAGATACTTCTGCTTGTTTCATCATATCTACCGTTCGATATAGCTGATCCACCAGCATGAGCTGATCCATTTCCTGGGACTTCGCACCTAATTTTTTGGCCTGCACTAAGTGCATCAACGCCGTAGTATAATCGGGAATAGCCCCATTGGGGAATAAAATCTCCCGCGCTTTTTGCAATTCCGCTTCTGCCGATAGATGAGAAGCAGATGACTGGTTCACGGCACTTGTCTTTTCCGTATGTCCCACATTCGCTGCAGCAGCCGGTGCAGGGGCTGGCCTAGGCGCTACGCCTTGGGTCTTCTTTGCATCATCCATGATTTGTTGTGGAAACTTACTACCGCAATTCGTACAGAATACATCTTCATCTTTCATTTTAGCACCACAATTTGTACAAAACTTCATATGAATCCCTCCTCATTGAATTTATTGATTCCATAAAAGTTTTTTCTCATCATCATTGAAGGTGACTAATAAATTGACTTCAATATTCAAGCCTTCAGCAATATCAAATAACATAGCCAGTGAAACACCTTGATTATATTTTCCCCGTTCGATACGGCTCAGCGTGCTCACATTGATATGAATTTTATTAGCTAGTTCTTCTTGGGTCAGCCCTTCCAGCGTTCGATAGTATAAAACTTTCGCCCCAACTAGTTTATAAATCTTGTTCTTATTTTCATCCATAAATACATCTGCCCTTCCGGAATCTGTTACAATTTAATTATAAGTTAAATGCATAATAAAAACACTAGCCTAAATAATCCTTATTTTTGATTAAAACCTAGGATTCTTTGACAAATTTCTGAAACAAACCCCTATGAATTTCCCAACGAATTTATATCCTTAATTATACGAACTCAAAAGGACAGAAATTGTCTATTAAAAAAAATACAGCAACTTTTTCAGTTGCTGTATCCTCTATTCCTAAAACCGAAATAAACGATGACATCATTCCAAAGGAACTTCTCCATATGCGTTAGGTCCTGGCATCCCATTCTTGCCAAACAATAAATACAGGGCAAAGATATTCGCAACGGGGACTAGGAAAAGAAGCCAATAAAACCCAGATTTACCGACATCATGAAAGCGCCGGACAGCCAGCATGATACTGGACACACACAGTATAAGGACCAGACATGACGCTAATACAGAAATAAGCGTGACATCTAGCATAAACGCTATATGGCATAAAATGGAAATTGCCATCAAAATCAAAAAACGTTTCACATATGTTTTTCGGCTTATGCGCCCGGTAATAGAAAAATAGTCACTGCGAATATTATGCCTCTGTTGAGATTGATAAGAAGGTGTCCTGTTGACAGCGGATGAAACTGGTTGATACGAAGAAGCCTGTCCGGATGACACGGTTTCAACAGCAGCGCCACAATGAGGGCAGAATTTTATATTATCTTGAATCGGTTTTCCACATTTCGTACAAAATTTTCCCATGCTATCTCACTCCTTATTGCGTCGGTCCTAACGGGTCCGGGCCATACTGGTTCGCTCCTGACGTCCCAGCCTTAACTAATAGATAAATAAAGAAAATCAAGTAAGCAATCCCAAAAATCATCATCTTTCGTTCAGCCCGCTGAGACAAGGTCACGCTACTCATAATAATAGTCAGTACATCAATTCCGGCAAACCAAAAAGCCATCTTCAAATTTTTTTCGTTTAAATCTTGGAGACGTCGCAAGGTCAAGCAATATTCAGGGTATGCAAATCCAATAGAAATAATAGCAATCAACGCATCGACTCCTGCCGAAGTATTCCCCCACGAATCCGATAAAATGGCCCACAAAATAATAACGACACCAATACGGGCTCCTAACACAGCCAACATCCGCTTAAAATACCGCAGCCGATTCAGCCGACCTTCTTTACGCAAAAACATATCTTCCAGCGACTTATCTTCTTTATAGATGACCGTATGATGCTGATTAGATGGTACTTCTGACGTATGAGGTGATATCATCAATTTGGTGCCACAAGAACTGCAAAAACTAGCATTGTCGTTCAATTTAGCACCACAATGAGGACAAAATTTAGCCATGCTCCCAACCTCCTTTTCATAATAATTCTATTTTTATTATACAAGGAATGGATTAGGACCACACTAGCCTAAATACGCCCGATACTTTACTAGAATCCACATAATTTTGCTAAATTATTTTCATTTACGAAAATTGATGTAAAAAAGAGCACCCAGGAAATTTTCCTAGGTGCTCTCTATCCAGTAAAAGTCATCTTTTTATGCTAAATCAATTTATTTTGTTTGGCCAGTTTTTCGATCATGGACAACGATAGTTTGCTATACTTTGCCACTTTGTCCAAGGCCATCCCATCCTTTAACAGTTCGAGAGCGAATTCCAATTTTCCTTCGGTTCGGCCTTCCTCTTTACCTTCTTTTCTACCTTCTGCTCTACCTTCTTCTCTACCTTCTTCTCTGCCTTCTTCTCTACCTTCTTTTCTGCCTTCCTCTCTACCTTCTGCTCTACCTTCTTTTCTGCCTTTTTCCCATCCTTCTTGCTTGCCTTTCATCAGGCCATCTTCGTATATTCCTTCTCCTAAGTTGCACATGACTGCCAAATCCCCCTCTCCTTCTTGTGTCAAA
>OGZF01001013.1_pt1 | contig 20578 bp, 16 predicted proteins | sample 1576771 | NCBI WGS metagenome assembly OGZF01 (sample SAMEA3541536, study PRJEB24748) | human gut metagenome | biome: human gut; feature: human-associated habitat; material: faeces | place: China | collected 2012
CAACTGCATCTGCTGCAACAGAAGCAGGCGCTGGTCTTGCAACCGGTCTTGGTTACATCGGTGCAGCTCTTGTTACAGGTCTTTCCGGTATTGGTTCCGGTATCGCCGTTGCATCTTCCGCAAGCGCAGCTCTTGGAGCAATCAGCGAAGACGGCAGCATCTTTGGTAAATCCATGATCTTCGTAGCTATGGCCGAAGGTATCGCTCTGTATGGTCTGATCATCTCCTTCATGATTCTTGGTAAACTTTGATTCCAAAACCGGAAGGTATTGATCTTCACCTTAAGTTGGAGGAATCATAAATGAAAATGTTCTTGATCAGTGATAACGTAGACACTCAGACGGGCATGCGCCTGGCCGGAGTGGAAGGCGTTGTCGTTCATGAGCGCGAGGAGCTTTATGATACACTGCAGAAAACACTGGCAGACAAAGAGATCGGAATTATTCTCCTTACAGAAAAGTTCGGGAAGGAATTCCCGGACATTCTGGAGGATGTCCGCCTCAACCATAAGCTTCCGCTGCTCATTGAAATTCCGGACCGTCACGGTACCGGAAGAGCGCCGGACTTTATCACTTCCTTTGTAAATGAATCTATTGGATTAAAACTGTAAGAATGCCCTGGAGGTGACACACATTGACTACTGAGGAAAAACTTCAGAATTTTTATAATCATTCCCTGGACAGTGCAAACCGTGAAGCAGAACGTGTGATCGGCGATCACCAGAAAGCTCTGGATAAGATCTTCGAGGAGCATAAAGCAACCGCAAGACGTCAGGCAGAAGAAGAAGTTGCTGCCGAGACCGAGAAAGCAAAACGTGATGTCAATAAGACACTGTCTGCGGATCAGCTTCATATCAGACGGAAGCTGTCCCGTAAAAATCTGGAATTAAAAGAAAAACTGTTTAAAGAAGTTCGTGAAAAACTTACCGCTTATAAAAAGGATCCATCCTATGAGGAGTATCTGGAGCGCAAAATCCGCGAAGCCGTTACGTTTGCCGGAAATGACAAACTGACCTTATATCTGGATCCGTCAGACGAAGCTCATAAGGCTTCCCTGGAGCAGAAACTCTCCGTAACCCTTACCATTTCGGCCATGCCGTTCCTTGCGGCGTGCGCGCGGTCATTCCGGAGAAAAATATTCTGATCGATAATTCCTTCGAGACCCTTCTGAACGAAGAGCGGGAGAATTTCATCTTTCACGGAGGTGTAGAGCATGAATAAAACCGGAGTTATCTATGGAATCAACGGTCCGGTCGTATATCTGAAAGGAAACACCGGATTTAAAATGTCCGAGATGGTTTACGTTGGTAAAGAACGTCTGGTCGGCGAGGTTATTGCCCTGACAAAGGATACCACTACAGTACAGGTTTTCGAGGAAACCACAGGACTGAAACCAGGCGAAACAGTTACCGCATCCGGAGATGCCCTCTCTGTTACACTGGGACCTGGAATCCTGAACAACATTTTTGACGGTATTGAGCGCCCGCTGTCCGAGATTGCAAAGCAGTCCGGTAAATATATCAGCCGTGGTCTTACCGTAGATTCTCTGGATACAGAGAAAAAGTGGGATGTCCATGTAACTGTTTCAGAAGGCGAAGAGCTGATGGGCGGCGCAATCATTGCAGAGACACAGGAGACCCGTTCCATCGTACACAAATCGATGGTTCCGCCGGATGTCAACGGCACGGTTATCTGGGCTGCCAAAGACGGAAAGTACACCATCCTTGACCCGATTGTAAAACTGAAACTGGAAGACGGCACCGAAAAAGAGATCACACTGGCACAGAAATGGCCGATTCGTGTACCGCGTCCAACCCTGAAAAGATATCCGGCATCCGTTCCGCTGATCACAGGACAGCGTATCCTGGATACGATGTTCCCGATCGCAAAAGGCGGCACAGCAGCCATCCCTGGCGGATTCGGTACCGGAAAAACCATGACCCAGCACCAGATCGCCAAATGGTCTGACGCCGATATCATCATCTACATCGGCTGTGGCGAGCGTGGAAATGAAATGACACAGGTGCTGGAAGAGTTTTCAGAACTTGTGGACCCAAAGAGCGGCAATCCTCTGATGGACAGAACCACTCTGATCGCCAATACCTCCAACATGCCGGTAGCTGCCCGTGAAGCAAGTATTTATACCGGACTTACCCTGGCTGAATATTACCGTGACATGGGCTATGACGTAGCGATCATGGCCGACTCTACTTCCCGCTGGGCAGAAGCCTTACGTGAGCTTTCCGGCCGTCTGGAAGAGATGCCGGCAGAAGAAGGTTTCCCGGCTTACCTTGCCAGCCGTCTGTCTGCTTTCTACGAGCGCGCAGGCATGATGCATAACTTAAATGGCAGTGACGGATCCGTGACCATTATCGGCGCCGTATCGCCTCAGGGAGGCGATTTCTCCGAGCCGGTCACACAGAACACCAAACGTTTCGTCCGCTGCTTCTGGGGCCTGGACAAGAGCCTTGCCTACGCAAGACATTTTCCTGCGATCCACTGGCTGACCAGCTACAGCGAGTATCTGACCGATCTCGCCGCCTGGTACCACGACAATGTATCACCCAAATTCGTTGACTACCGCAACCGCATCATGGCACTTCTGAACCAGGAGAGCAGCCTGATGGAAATCGTAAAGCTGATCGGAAGTGATGTACTTCCGGACGATCAGAAGCTGGTTCTGGAAATTGCAAGAGTCATCCGTCTCGGATTTTTGCAGCAGAATGCATTCCACAAGGATGATACCTGTGTCTCTCTGCAGAAGCAGTACAAAATGATGGAAATCATTTTATATTTATACAAACGCTGCCGCGAACTGGTAGCCATGAATATGCCAATGTCTGTCCTCAAGGAGGAAAATATTTTTGAACGTGTCATTGCGATCAAATACGATGTTCCAAATGACAATCTTCAGCTTCTTGACCAGTATCTGGCAGACATTGATGCTTTCCATGACCGCATCATGGAAAAGAACGCGTAAGGAGGGAAAATAAAATGGCAATTGAATATTTAGGCCTCAGCAGCATTAACGGCCCTCTGATCGCGCTGGAAGGCGTTCAGGATGCTTTTTATGATGAAATCGTAGATTTTGTCGTAAACGGCAAAGAACACAAAATGGGACGTATTGTGGAGGTCTACGAGGACAAAGCAATCATCCAGGTATTTGAAGGCACGGAAAATATGTCTCTTAACAATACCCACACCAGACTTACCGGACATCCGATGGAAATCGGTCTGTCCGAAGAAATGCTTGGAAGAACCTTTAACGGAATCGGCGAACCGATCGACGACCTTGGACCGATCACGGTTGAAGAGGTGCGCGATGTCAACGGACTTCCGTTAAATCCAGTCAGACGTGAATACCCTCGTAACTATATCCGCACCGGAATTTCTGCAATTGACGGACTGACCACACTGATCCGTGGACAGAAGCTGCCGATCTTTTCCGGCAACGGTCTTCCGCACGACCAGCTTGCCGCACAGATCGTAAAGCAGGCTTCTCTTGGCGGCAGCACGAATGAGGATTTCGCCATCGTATTCGCCGCAATGGGTGTCAAGCATGACGTAGCTGATTTCTTCCGCAGAACCTTTGAGGAAAGCGGTGTTGCAAACCATGTGGCAATGTTCCTGAACCTTGCCAACGATCCTGTCGTCGAGCGTCTGATCACCCCGAAGGTTGCGCTGACCGCCGCTGAATACCTTGCATTTGAAAAAAATATGCACATTCTGGTCATTCTTACCGATATGACTTCCTTTGCAGAAGCCATGCGTGAGGTTTCTTCTTCCAAAGGAGAAATCCCAAGCCGTAAAGGATATCCGGGATATCTGTACAGTGAACTTGCCACCTTATATGAACGTGCAGGAATCGTAGAAGGAGTAAATGGTTCTGTCACACAGCTCCCGATCCTGACCATGCCAAATGATGACATTACCCACCCGATCCCTGACCTGACCGGTTATATCACCGAAGGACAGATCGTACTTGACCGGAATCTTCACGGACAGGCAATCTACCCGCCGATCAGCGTTCTTCCGTCCCTGTCCCGTCTGATGAAAGACGGTATCGGAAAAGGATATACCCGGGAAGACCACCAGGACCTGGCAAACCAGCTTTTCTCTGCATATGCTAAAGTAGGAGAGGCTCGGAATCTTGCTTCCGTTATCGGAGAAGACGAGCTTTCTCCGATTGACAAGAAATACCTGGAATTCGGAAAGGCATTCGAGGAGCGTTATATCGGCCAGGGACCGAATGAAAACCGTACCATCGAGGAAACCCTGGATCTTGGCTGGGAACTGCTTAGAATCCTTCCAAAAGAAGAACTTGACCGTGTCGATACCAAGATTCTTGACGTATACTACAAAGGCTAAGGAGGGAAGTCTATGGATCCACGTTCATTTCCCACCAAGGGAAATCTGATACTTGCGAAAAATTCACTGACACTTGCCAGACAGGGATATGAGCTGATGGACAAGAAGCGGAACATTCTGATCCGCGAGCTGATGGGCTTAATCGACGAAGCAAAGGATATCCAGGAAGAAATCGATAAAACCTTCACCTATGCCTATCAGTGCCTTCAGAGGGCGAATATCGAGCACGGGATCAGTACAGTAGAAGAACTTGCCTATACAGTTCCGATCGAGGATTCTATCCGCATCCAGACGCGAAGCATTATGGGAACAGAAATCCCGAAAGTGAAGTACGAAAAAGAAAATACCAGACCAACCTATGCATTCAGTACTTCCAGAGAATCCATCGATATCGCCCGTGATGCATTCTGCCGTGTTAAAGAGCTGACACTCAAGCTTTCTGAGGTAGAAAATGCAGCGTACCGGCTGGCTTCAAGTATCAAAAAGACACAGAAAAGGGCAAATGCCCTGAAAAATATTACGATTCCGATGTATGACAATCTCGTATATACGATTACAAATGCACTGGAAGAGAAGGAACGGGAAGAATTTACCCGACTGAAAGTGATCAAACGAATGAAAAACAAATAATATTTCTGAAAAAATCATAAAATATAGAAAATATATTGACACTACACCCGTTTTGTTATATAACTTATAGAACAAATAAGATTACAAAAGCAATAGATTTTACAAATCAGGGGGTGAGCATATGACTTTTTGGAAAGTATCCGACACCAGAATGAACTGCCTTATCACAGAAGCAGAGATTGCCGCACTTGGCTACTCACTGGAAGATCTGACACAGGACAGGGAGCGTACCGAAGAATTTTTGAATCTTCTTCTCAAGAAAGGGAAAGAAGTCCTTGGGCTTAACACAGACAATGGAATCCAGGGATTTTACGGTGCATTTCTTCCTGACCGGAGCCTGATGCTGTCGATCTCCTGCCAGGCTGAGAATTCTCTGGAATCCATCCAAAAAGATGGTTCTGAAGCTTCCGGTATGCTGATCGAGCCTGACAGCAGTGAGAAAGAGACCGTTCGCTGGCAGATTCTCTTTCCAAGTCTGGATAATACAATCGACTTCTGCAAGATCCTTGGATACGGCCAGGCATCAGAAAGCCGTCTGTATAAAGATGACGGTGTCTACTACCTGATGGTAGACTTCCCGAATACAGAAGACGGCAATAAAAAGGCTCAGCGCATCGTATCCGCCGGTGAATTCGGTGGCATGGTCGAAAAAGATGCAATTTCTGAAGCTTATCTGAATGAACATGAAAAATGCCTCCTGAACAAGGATGCAATCAATATTTTATGCAAGATGTAGTAGAAGGGGACTAAAATAGTCCCCTTTTTAGTACACGAAATAGATTTTCCTTTATTTTTCCACATATCCAGTAACTTTCCGCAAATGAAATAAACGATTACTTTTACATATGTCTTCATCTGTTACATATGTCTCCATCTGTAGAAACAGATTCTAAAAAAAGAGCACCGTCCCCGATGCTAATTCATCAAAAACAGTGCTGATACTGCGCCTTCAGGGATTCGAACCCTGGACAAATAGATTAAGAGTCTACTGCTCTACCAACTGAGCTAAAAGCGCATACATTATTCGGTTTTCCGTAACGCAAGATTTATTATATAAGACAGCTATAAAAAATGCAAGCTTTTTTTTCATAAATTTTAAAATTTTTTTAAATAGATTTTTTTGCTGACAAAGAATGTGCCAAGGCACATATAAAAAAGATCATGTGTACCGTCCGAAATTCGAACACATGATCTTTTTTGTGTACCTTTTAGGGTGGTTTTTTTCTTATCCTACATAAATTTACTGATATATCCCTGTACAAAGATAAATAATACAATCAGCGGCAGGATATAGCTTACATAAAATTTCGCCCATTTCGGGAATTTCAATCCTTCTCCGGTATCCGCTTCTTTCAGGAAGTTCTTCCATCCCCATCCATAACGGCTTGTACAGAACAGAAGATAGATCAGACTTCCAAGTGGAAGCAGGTTGTTACTTACCAGGAAATCCTCCAGATCCAGTACTCCGGAACCTTTTCCGAACGGCATAAATCCACTCCATACATTAAATCCGAGAACACAAGGCATGGAAAGTACCGCCACAACCACGATATTGACGATTACAGCCTTTTTCCGGCTGCATCCGGTCAAATCAATGGCAAAGGATAAAATGTTCTCAAAAACGGCGATTACGGTCGATGCCGCAGCAAAAATCATAAATAAGAAGAATAAGGCTCCCCAGATTCTTCCGCCTGCCATGGAATTAAATACATTCGGAAGTGTGATAAAGATCAGACTCGGACCTTCTCCCGGATCCACCCCATATGCGAAGCATGACGGGAAAATGATCAGACCCGCGATCAAAGCAACAAAGGTATCCAGAAGTGTTACCAGGACTGCTTCTCCTGTAAGACTGCGGGATTTGTCGATATAGCTTCCGAAAATAGCAATTGCGCCGATTCCAAGGCTTAATGTGAAGAAAGCCTGTCCCATAGCGGCAAAAATCGTGTCAAATAAGCCATATTCCACGACTTTGTGGAAATCCGGTGCCAGATAGAAGTGAAGCCCCTCAGAAGCCCCATCAAGCGTTACAGAACGTACTGCAAGGATCAACATCAGTGCAAGCAGAAGCAGCATCATAACCTTTGTGATCTTTTCCACTCCATTTTGAAGCCCCATTCCACAAATTGCAAAACATCCAACAACAACAATGATCATAAAGAAAGTCATTGTTCCGGGTTTTGCAAGCATATCGGAAAACACACCTGCAACAGCGGCAGTATCCTTTCCCTCAAATTCACCAGTCATCATCTTGATGAAATACTGGACCATCCAGCCTGCAATTGTTGTGTAGAACATCATCAGCAGATAGTTTCCGGCCATAGCTCCATACTTATACCAATGCCATTTCGTTCCTTTTGGCTCCAGACGGTCAAAGGAAAGCGCCGCACTTACTTTACTGGCTCTTCCGACAGAAAATTCCATTACCATGATCGGAAGTCCAAGAATCAGTAAAAATGCAAGGTAAATAAGAACAAATGCTGCTCCACCATATTTTCCTACAATATAAGGAAAACGCCAGACATTACCAAGACCGATCGCACATCCTGCAGAAATAAGGATGAATCCGAGTCTTGAAGAAAATTTTTCTCGTTGCATAAAAAATCCTCTCATTCTATTAAATTGTGGATAACTTGCAAAAATGATACTTATCCCCATTTTTCGACAAGTTTGTGGATAACTTTTCCCAGAATATCCACAGAGGAATTATACTGAATTATTGGGAAATTGTCCATGATTGTTTATATTTTCATAGGCGAAGGCATCTGATAATTTTAATTTTCCCCTTTTTAGTACACGAAATCGTCAGATGTGTACCTTTTGGGGTAAAAATTTGCATGTATATATATATATTAAAGATAACAACAGCTTATTAAAATTCCTTTGTTTATATTAGGAGGGCTGAAAAAACCCGTGGTTGACGCATTTCGGGGTATATTTTGTGTACGGAAACGGGGGAGGTTGTTTACTTCAGAGGGCAAAGAGGTGTACATATATGGGGAGTGTTGTTTACTTTGCGGGGTTACGCAGTGTACTTGAAGGGTTGGCGATTTTACCTTTTCTGTACACAAGTGTCGAAAAAATTTAAAAAAAGGCTTTACAAGAGGGGGGTTCTTGTATATAATCAACCTAGACGTACCGTTTTGGTACACATTTTTTATCAAAAAAGGTACCTTAATGGTACACGAAAAGAACAATACACACCTTAAACGTACACAAAACGTAAAAAAAGACAGAAACCCCGTTTTATGGGGTACTTTTTAGGGGAGGGTGTTCCTTTTTGGTACACAAATCCCCAATATAAAGGGGTTGGTTACCCCGAATGGTACACAATAAGGGATTATATGGGGTGTAGAGGGGATTTTAATACACCTCAAAAGTACACAATAATACAGAAGAAAACAATTAAGGGGTATGAGCGATGAAGGAAACACAGAAAAAACCAAAAGAGAAACAACTACTGGATCGTGATACGGTCTCCCGGTCCAATGTGCTAATCGAAAGTAAATCCAGTACATCATTATTTGAAAGAAAGCTTCTTAATATTGCAATCGCAAAAGCATATGTAGAAGACGGTGAGCTGATCGCAAAGGTTTCCACCAAGGATGTTAAGAATTATCTTCATATAACAGGAAACTCCATCTATTCTCGTCTGAAAGAAGTATCAAAAGAGACATTGGGACATGTAGTAAGTATCGAGGACGACGAAAAAGAGAACTTCATCATGTTCAATGTAGTGAATAAATGTGAATATAGAGATGGCGTGTTTACAACCAGATTTACTAAAGAGATGAAACCTCATATCTATAACCTGAAAAAAGACTATACCCGTATGAGTCTTGATGTATTGTGCTCTTTTAAATCCCTGTTCACAACCCGTGTTTACGAAATCCTGAGAACCCAGTATTATCGTTTTGACAGGGAACAGTGTGACCAGCTGATCGTACCGAGACCGCCGAAGAATCCATACACGATCGCAGAGCTTAAATTTACACTGAATGTAGTGGATGCAAATGCATCTAAAGCAGTAAAACGTCTTGTTGAGCAGGGACGTTTTGAAGAAGCGCTTGCAGAGATTAAGGATGCACCGTTTGAAGATTGGCGTAATTTCCGTAGAAAAGTACTTGAAGTTGCGAAAAAAGAGCTGGAAGAATCCGAGTATTCCGAGATCTGCTTTGATTATGAGCCGGTTAAGAGCGGGAAGGGCGGAAAGGTTACAGGAATCCGTTTCTTTGTGAAGAAGAATCCGAAGTGTATCCATCATTCAGATCTCCAGCGTATGCCATCCGGAGAAGAAGAGGGCGAAGAGATTGCGCCAAATGTACTGGCTGCAAAGAAAACTCCGGTTAATGAAAAACTGATTTTAGAAGTTGCCGATATTTTTGGAAATGAACCGATCACGATTCAGGAGATTAAGGTGCTGCTTCAGGTATCCGATAACCAGCCGGATGTGATCCGGAAAGCTTTTAAGCTGTCACAGGAGCAGGCATACATCAATAATCTGGTCGGATGGCTCAGAAAATGTATCGAAGAAAAGTGGTATGAGAACGAAAAAGTATCCAAGTTCAAAGGAAAGACGCTGGAAGAAGCGCAGATGACACTGGATCTTTATCAGGAATACATAGAAGAGCGCGAAAAAGTGAAAAAAGAGTAGGGTATTTTCTGCGAAAAGCAGAGTTATTACCTAAATGGTACACAAGTTAAGCGAGATAGTGTACAAAGTATACGAATCGAGTAGGAGTCAGCCTACTCGATTCGTCTTATTTTATGATGGAAAATTAAATTAGATGTTGGGGTCAAGAGGTATTTTGACGCTGGTATCTTAAATTATGGAGGAACGGAAGAAAATTATGGAAATAAGAAGATTGCTGGATTTTTTAAAGACAGCGGAACAACTGAAATGTAACACCAGACATTCGTATACTTCAAGTGGCAGGTTGGAGAGTGTGGCAGAGCACAGTTGGCGGCTGGCTTTGATGGCAATGCTGGTTGGGGATGAATTTCCGGAGCTGGATATGGATAAGGTGATAAAAATGTGTCTGATCCATGATATGGGTGAGGCGATCACCGGAGATATTCCGGCATTTGAAAAGACGGATAAAGACCGAAAGGTTGAGAATAAAAAGGTGGAGCAGCTGACGGATATACTTCCGGAACCGGTCCGTGCAGAATGGAAGGCATTATTTGAAGAGATGGAAGCGATGGAGACACAGGAGGCGAGGCTTTATAAATCACTGGATAAGCTGGAGGCGCTGATCCAGCATAATGAGGCGGATATCTCGACATGGATTCCGTTGGAGTATGATCTTCAGATGACGTATGGGAATGAAGAATGTAAGTTTACGGAATATATCCAAAGGCTTCGGGATGAAGTGAGGAAAGATTCCAAGCGGAAGATTGAAGAAAGCAAACAGAAAGACTAATAAAAAATTTTCATAATAGTTGCATTGGAAATGTAATACTGCATATTCATGCTGAGCCGGGGCGAATGTCCCGGCTTATTTTTTATATATGATAAGTAAAAATTTAATTATAAATCGGGGTAACAGGATTCGAACCTGCGACCTCACGGCCCCCAGCCGTGCGCTCTGACCAAGCTGAGCCATACCCCGAAGTGTTATTTCATTATAGTATAAATTGTTTTAAATCTCAATCATTCTTTTGATTTAATCTGTTTCGTTTCTTTAATTCTGTAAAATGTAATGAATAAGACAAAGAATTATTAAATTTAACTATTCCAGAGAAGTAAAGCCACTGGCATTGGATGTATCAAACAGATCCCTTGCAATGCGGATAAAGTCATGTGCATAGGATGGAAGGTATCCTCCGTGGCGATGTGCCACTACAAAATCAGATACGGTTTTTGGTTCACCGAAACTATAGCAGTCAATCGGTTTAGAAAATGTATGATGCATGAGGTGTGTTTCAAAAATAAAGGCAGCACCGTATCCGACAGAAACCAGTTCCATGATGGCCGGAAGGCTGCTGGTTGTCATGAAGTTTTTGAATTTTAGTCCGATACTTGCAAAGTAGCGATCGGTGAGCTGTCTGGTTCGCTGTTCTGGCATTAATTGAAGAATGAGTTCATTTTGCAGAAGCATTGGATCCAAACGTGGATATCGGCTGGAAGGATTTGGCTGTGCGTAACGACCAAGAGGATGATTTTTACACAGACAGATCAGGAGTTCTTCTTTATTCAAAGTCTCATAATCAATTTGTGGGTTGAGTGTGTCAGGTTTGCTGTAAAATGCAATTTCCGCTTTTCCATCTAAAAGTCTTTTGTCATTTTCATCAGAACTTCCTTCAAAAACATTTACTTTGATGTTCGGGTGTTCCTGCTGAAAAAGAGGGAGCGTTGCCGGAAGCATATAAATGCAGCGCATACGTGGAAAGGCAACATTAAGAACTCCTACATCACGTTTCAGAATATCTGCAAGCTGTATATCGAGATTGGATTTCAGCATCAGAATCTCTTTTGCAGTTTTTACATATTGCTCACCAGCATAGGTGAGAATATATTTATTTCCAAGTTTTCGGAATAATTTTTGTCCGAGTGTATTTTCAAGATTCATCAAAAATTTACTTAAAGTCGGCTGGCTTACATAAAGTGAGTCGGCCGCTTTTGTTATATTCTGATATTTTTCTATAGCAAGTACATAGTTTAATTCACGAAAGTCCATAAAACGATCTCCTTTAGATGATATGTTATATATAATTTCTATTATATATTGCAAATAGTTAAGATACAACTATAAATAACATAAAAACCATAAAAAGTATGAAAAAAAGGAATGATTACTTTTTGCTTCGAAAAATGTATTTTTAATCTAAATTTGTAACAAATATATATATTTATATTGATTGTATTGGATAAAATACACATTATTATAGCTTTTATGAATAGAAAAAATGAAAAACATGAACTTTACACATTGTATTTTGAGATATACAATAAGGTCAAAGATATCTAAGAGATAGAAAAAGACTGGCCAGTGTGAATGGAATGAAACAGATGAAAGGAAACAGATGTCATGAAATTATATGATTCAGGAGTATTTCTTTTAAATGGAACAACAATTGTTCCGGAAGATGAAGCGGGAAAAGAACTTCAGGATAAAAAAGAACAGTACAAAACCGGAACGATTTCCTATGATATTTTGCAGGCGCATAATATAGGAGAAGACAAAGAGAATTTGAAGATTAAATTTGATGCGATCACCAGTCATGACCTGACTTATGTTGGAATTATTCAGACAGCCAGAGCCTCGGGAGTCGAAAAATTTCCACTTCCGTATGTGCTTACCTGCTGTCATAACAGTCTTTGTGCAGTAGGAGGAACGATTAACGAAGATGATCATGTATTTGGACTTACAGCAGCAAAAAAATATGGCGGAATTTATCTGCCACCACATATGGGAGTTATCCATCAGTATATGCGAGAGACCATGGCGGGCGGTGGAAAAATGATTCTTGGATCGGATTCCCATACAAGATACGGCGCACTTGGAACGATGGCGGTTGGAGAAGGCGGAGGAGAACTGGTAAAACAGATTCTTGAACAGACATGGGATGTGAAGTATCCGGAAGTAATCGCCGTTTATCTGGATGGAAAACCAAATCCGGGAATCGGACCGCAGGATATTGCGATCGCAATTGTAACGGCCGTTTTCAAAAATGGATATGTAAAAAATAAAGTAATGGAATTTGTAGGTCCTGGAGTATCTTCTATGAGTACCGATTACAGAAATGGAATCGATGTTATGACAACAGAAACAACTTGTCTGTCTTCTATCTGGAGAACGGATGAAGACACAGAACAGTTTCTGAAAGTACATGGAAGAGGAGAAGATTATAAAAAGCTGGAGCCAAAAGAGACAGCATATTATGACGGTTGTATTTATATCGATCTGTCACAGATTCACAGTATGATCGCACTTCCGTTCCATCCGTCCAATGGATATGAGATCCGTGAACTGAATGCAAATATGGATGAGATCCTTCATGAAGTGGAAGAGGATGCAAAGAAACTGATCAAGAATCCGGATCTTCACCTGAATCTTTGGGAAAAGGTGCATGAGGGAGCTTTATATGCGGATCAGGGAACAATCGCAGGATGTTCTGGAGGCACGTATTCCAATATTATGGAAGCTGCTTATCTTCTGGATGGTAAAGGTACCGGACAGGATGTATTTAATTTAAGCGTTTATCCGAGTTCCCAGGCAGTTATGATGGATCTGGTCCGTAAAGGTGCCATTGAAAAACTGATCGCATCAGGAGCAACGATCCGTACCGCTTTCTGCGGCCCTTGTTTTGGAGCGGGAGATACACCGGCACATGGACAGCTTGCCGTCCGTCATACGACCAGAAACTTTCCGAATCGGGAAGGCTCAAAACCGGGAAATGGACAGCTTGCAAGTGTGGCACTTATGGATGCTCGTTCGATCGCAGCAACTGCAGCAAACGGCGGAAGAATCACTGCGGCAGATGAACTTGGATATGAATATGAGTGCCCAGAATATGTTTATGATCCAATTGCATATGAACAGAGAGTTTATCAGGGATTTAAAAAAGAAGACCCGGATGAAGAACTGGTATGTGGACCGAATATCAAGGACTGGCCGGAGCTTCCAGAACTGAATGACCATATGCTTTTGAAAGTGTGTGCATATATTACAGATCCGGTTACAACAACGGATGAACTGATTCCATCAGGAGAGACCGGATCTTTCCGTTCCAATCCAATGGGGCTTGCTGAGTTTACATTAAGCAGGAGAGTGCCGGAGTACGTTGGAAAAGCCAAGGTTGTCATGAATTATGAAAAGGAATGGAAAAACGGAGGATGTCCGAAAGAGGTACAGAAGATTCTTGAAAAAATCCACTCTATCCATGGATATGAAAAGATAAATGACCAGACCATTGATCTTTCCAGCACGATTTATGCGGTAAAACCAGGGGATGGATCTGCAAGAGAACAGGCAGCATCCTGCCAGAGAGTTCTTCTGGGTGGCGCAAATATTACGGTTGAATATGCAACCAAGAGATATCGCTCGAACCTGATCAACTGGGGAATGGTTCCGTTTGTTTTAAATGTAGAGCCGGATTTCGCAGATGATGATTATATTTTTGTCCCGGATATCAAAAAGGCTCTGGATACAGATATGAAAGAAATAAAGGCATATGTGATCGGAGAGGAAATCCGTCCGCTTTCACTGGCGATTGAACCACTTACGGATGAAGAAAAAGAAATCATCCGCTGCGGTTCACTGATCAACTATAACCGCAAACTAAAGGAAAGGTAGAAAGGGTTTTAAAAATATAGATGGCTCAGGAAAAGAAAAATAACGGTAAGAATATTCCAGCTATGATCATTCGAGGGGGGACCAGTAAAGGAGTCTATCTTCTGAAAAGTGACTTGCCGGAAGAATGTGAAAAATGGGATGCAATACTCCTGAAAATGATGGGAAGTCCGGACAAAAAGCAGATTGACGGACTTGGCGGATCTCAGTCTGTTACAAGTAAAGTTGCAATTGTAAATAAATCTGAAAGAGCAGATGCGGATGTGGATTATACATTTGCACAGGTATCGGTAGATAAACCAATCGTCAGTTATAAAGGAAACTGTGGAAATATTTCTTCCGGAGTCGGACCATTTGCAATTGAGAAAGGTCTGGTAGATGTAAAGGAAGAAACAACACCTGTAAGAATTTACAATACGAATACAGGTAAGATGATTGTGGCAGATGTAAAAACCCAAAATGGCAAAGTTGTATATGACGGAGATTTCAGCATTGCCGGAGTCCCGGGAACAGCCTCTCCGATTCGGCTGAAATTTGTGAATCCGGCCGGAACCCTGGAAAAAGGTCTGTTACCGACCGGACATGCGGTTGATGTACTGGAAGTTCCTGGATTTGGCACGGTAGAAGTATCGATCATTGACGCAGCAAACCCACTGGTATTTGCAAGAGCAAAGGATCTTGGACTTACCGGAAAAGAGCTTCCGGATGAATTGAATGCAGATTCGGAGAAGCTGGAGCTTCTGGAAAAGATAAGAGGAATGGCGGCTGTTAAGCTGGGACTCATTGATGATTATACAAAATCAGCATGGGAGACACCGGGAATTCCAAAGATGACTTTTGTAGCGAAACCGGAAAATTATGTCAACATGGAGGGAAAAGAGATAAAAAAAGAAGAAATTGATCTTCTTTCAAGAATGATGTCTATGCAAAAGACGCATCCGAGTTATGCGATGACCGGTGCAATGTGTACGGCAGCGGCAGTGGTTGTAAAAGGAAGTATTGTAAATCAGGTGTGTGCAGATGACATTGATACACAGTTTATCCGGATCGGACATCCGGGAGGTATTCTTGAATGTGGTGTAGATTATCGGGAGAGCGATGAAAAACTGGATATCCAGGACACATTTGGTTTCCGTACCGCAAATCTGATCATGGATGGCACTGTGAGAAATTGTTTCAATGAATAAACTACGGGGTAAAACGATGAACCTTTCTATTATTTCGCTGATTGTACTTGTGATCGTAGTGGCAATTGGCTTTATCAAAAAAGTAAATCTTGGTTTTTTATCAATTGGTGTTGCATTCTTTTTGGGAACAGTAGGCGGGATGTCTGCAAAAGAGATTGCAGCAGGATTCAGCAGTTCCATGTTTATAACATTGGTTGGAGTTACCTTTTTATTTGGTATGGCATCGAATAACGGAACGTTGGAGCTTTTTTCAAAGAAAATTGTTGCATTAGTAGGAAAACATACGGTTCTGATTCCGATTCTGATGTTCTTCCTTTCGGCTTTTATTTCAGCAATCGGACCGGGACATATTGCAGCAGGTATTTTGATGACAACATTTGCAATGTACCTTGCTTTTGAAATGGATATTAATCCGATGGCGACAGCACTTTATGCAAAACTGGGCGCAAATGCAGGATGTGCATCCGTGCTTTCGCTTACAGGTGTGCTGGCAAAAAATCTTTCAGAGCCACTTGGATACAGTGGGTTTGGATTGCATTTGTTTTTATCGACATTGCTTTCCGGATTTATTTTTACACTGGTTGTATATGTGATCTACAAAGGCTATAAAGTAAAAGCAGATAATCCGCTGAAGCTTTCAGATATCCCGAAATTTAACAGAGACCAGTGGCTGACGATCATTGCGATTATTGTAATGGTAATATGCTGTATCGGATTTAAATTAGATACCGGGCTTTTTGCCTTCGCAGCGGCAGCAGTGCTGATCCTTCTCGGAGCAGTAGATGAGAAGAAGGCAATCAAAGGAATCCCGTGGGGAACACTGGTATTTATCTGTGGAGTAGGTGTGCTGATCAATGTAATTGATACATTAGGTGGAATTACAATGATTTCAGATTTCCTGACCGGATTTATGAATGAACATACAGCAACCCCGATTCTGGCAGCGACTTCAGGAATCCTTTCGTGGGTAAGTTCTACAACAGGAGTTGTTATGCCGACACTCTTCCCAATCGCGGCAGATGTATGTAAAACATTTGGAGGTGCAAATTATGTAGAAATTATTTCTGCGATTACCGCTACTTCATTTGCAGCAGCAATCAGCCCGCTTTCTACAGGTGGTGCGATCATTATGTCTTCCTATTCGGCAGCGAGAGAGACAACGAATGAGGAACTAAACAAGATGTTTAAAACATTGTTTTTACTTTCCGTTGCCAATGTACTCCTGAATGTACTACTTTCTGCATTAGGAGTATTTAATCTTGGAGGATTATTCTATTAAAAAACAGGGAGCAGTTAAAAATATGCTCCCTGTAAAATCAGATAAATAACGAGGAGGAAACTAGGATGAAGATTGAAAAACCGGCAATAGCAGGAACTCTGGAGTCCAGTGACTGTATGGTGACTGTAGAGCCTGGAAATGGAACAATTACGATGAACCTTGAAAGCGCTGTGATGAATCAGTTCGGGGAACAGATCCAGAAGGTAGTAAAAGAAACACTGGAAAGGCTGGAAGTAAATGATGTAAATATCCGTATTGTAGATAAAGGAGCACTTGACTGTACGATCAAAGCGCGTGTGGAATGTGCAGTATACAGAAGTGTGGGACAGAAGAAAAATCTTCCATGGGGAGGTGTGATCAGATAATGAATCCGAATAAGAAAAGATTAAGACGTACCATGATGTTTTTGAATGCACAGAAGCCGGGACTTATCAAAGATCCGTATATTTATAAGCCGGATTCGATTATGCTAGATCTGGAAGACGCGGTTGCGGAAAAAGAAAAAGATTCAGCAAGATTTTCGCTTTTTCATGCATTAAAAGAGATCAATTACAGAGGAATTGAATGTATTGTCCGTATTAATGGACTGGATTCTGACCTTTGGGAAGAGGATATCCGTTGTGCAGTTGCAGGTGGAGCTGATGGAATCCGTATTCCAAAGACAGAGACGGCAGAAGATGTTAAAAAAGTAGAAAAAGCAGTGGAAGAGGCAGAAAAAGAATTTGGTGTTGAACCGGGAAAAGTCCTGATCATGGCAGCTCTGGAATCAGCCAAAGGAGTATTAAACGCGCTTGATATCTGCAAAGCATCGGATCGATTATTTGGTATTGCGCTTTCAGGGGGAGATTATACGAAGGATCTGCAGACCCATATTACCGGAACGGGTGTGGAACTGATGGGAGCAAGACAACATATGATCATTGCTGCCAGAGCGGCAGGTGTACAGTGTTTTGATACAGTATATACGGATCTTGATGATATGGAAGGCTTTATAAAAGATGTGGAGACGATTCATCTGATGGGATTTGACGGAAAATCAATTATTAATCCGAGACAAATTGCGCCGGTTCACAAAATTTATACTCCAAGCCAGAAGGAAATTATTTTTGCGCAGAAGGTAGTAAAGGAAATTGATGAAAAGAAAGCACTTGGCATTGGTGTATTTACAGTAGATGGGAAAATGATCGATATTGCGTTCTATGATGGAGCAAAACGAACGATTGAACTGGCAAAAGCTTCAGGTGTTTTAAAGGAGGAATGCTAAGATGTTAAATGCAGTAGGGCGTGAAATTCCAGATGAGATCTTAGAAATCACAGGAAAAGAACCATTTCAGGGAAATAATTATAAAGAAGGTGTTGAATATAGAAAACAGGGACCGATCGTAAAGCCGGTTATCGATCACAATACGAGCAAGATGGTGGCTTCAATCAGGGAAGCGTTGGAGAAATGTGGTGCTCATGATGGAATGACACTTGGATTTCATCATCATTTCCGCGAAGGGGATCTGGTGGTGAATATGGTCATGAAAGAAGTACATGATATGGGAATCAAGGATGTCACCATCTGTGCCAGCTCTTTGGGAAAAGCACATGATCCTCTGATCGAGTATATTGAAGATGGAACGATCACCAGAATTGAATCTTCCGGAGTACGTGGAAAAATCGGAGATACTATTTCTCATGGGAAATTGAAAGGACTTGCGATCATGCGCTCCCATGGAGGACGTGTACGTGCAATCCAGAGTGGAGAAACTACGATCGATATTTCCTTTATCGGGGCACCTACCTGCGATGATTATGGAAACTGTAAAGGAATTGGCGGAAAGAGTGATTGTGGTGTTTTGTCGTATTCTTTTGTTGACGGACAGCATGCAAACAAGGTAGTAGCAGTAACAGATTGCCTGGTTCCATTCCCGAATTTCCCGGCAGATATTGCGATGACACGTGTAGACTATGTATGTGTAGTCGATGCGATTGGAATTCCGGAAAAAATTGCAACGGGGGCCGCAAAACCAACGACAGATACAAGAAAGCTGATGATGGCAGATTACTGTACACAGGTTGTTGTAAATACTCCGTATTTTAAAGATGGATTTTCTTATCAGACTGGTGTTGGAGGAGCATCGATTGCTTCCGCTGCTTCGCTTGCAAAGATCATGGAAGAGCGTGGTATCAAAATGGGATTCGCAGTAGGCGGAATGAGTAAAGGTATGGTAGATATGCTGGATGCGGGACTGGTTGGAAAGCTTCTGGATACACAGGATTTTGATCTTTTTGCGGTAAATTCTGTAAAACGGCCAAATCATCATAGGATTAGTGCCGGTGCTTATGCAAATCCATTTAATAAAGGCTGTTTTGTAAATAAACTGGACTATGTTGTACTTGCTGCACTGGAAGTAGATACGCATTTCAATTGTAATGTAGTTGTGGGATCGGATGGAATGATCACAGGTGCACAGGGGGGACATCCGGATGCAGCACAGGGAGCAAAATGTACGATTGTGATCTGTCCGCTTCTGCAGGGCAGGATTCCGGCAATCTGTACGGATGTTACAACGGTTACGACACCAGGAGAAAGTATTGATGTGGTGGTGACAGATTATGGTGTGGCAGTCAATCCGGCAAGACAAGATCTTCTGAAATGTCTGAAAGAAGCAGACTGTGTACCGCTTAAGACAATCGAAGAACTGCGTGACATTGCCTATGACATTGTAGGGACTCCGCAGCCGGTTAAATTCGGAGAGAGAGTAGTCGGAATCATTGAAGGTCGTGATGGTACGATCATGGATGTTGTCCGGGAAGTAGCGGAGTAGGGAAAGCAGAAAAAGGTGCAGTAATGGTGAAACAAAGGGAAGAAGGATTTAAAATACAATTTACAGATCGCATTGCGGAATTTGCAACAAGGGCACTGTTATACGAAGTGTCGGTTACGCCGAAGCCGGGACTGGTCGACAGAGCAAATGCAGGTTCCCATCAAGATATGGATTTTTATACATTTTTGAACAGCGCGGTGTCACTGACTCCATATTTTTGCGAAATGGTTGAAACTGGAATACTTTTGTCTTCTGCAAAACCGGAAGAAACATTTTTTGAGCTACAGGAAATTGGAAAAGCTGCCGAAGCTGCGATGTACCGTGTGACGAAAAATGTGAATACGCACAAAGGAGCAATCTTTTCGCTTGGAATTCTATGCGGAGCGGCAGGAAGAGTAAGAGGTAATGGAAAAGAATTGTGTCCTGAAGCGCTGATAGAGGAATGCATCCATATGACGAAAGTTCCGATGGAATACTTTTTTGAAACGATGGGGGATAAGCCGGATACCGCTGGATGTCGCTTCTACCGAAAATACGGAATTAAAGGAATCCGTGGAGAAGTGATGACAGGGTTCCCGTCGGTTCGCAAAGAAGGTCTGCCTGTTCTGGAAGGACTTTTAGATAAAGGGTATTCATTTGACAGAGCCGGAAGTATTACTTTGCTGCACCTGATTACTGCAACAGTCGATACGAATCTGATTACCAGATCTGATTATCTGACCTGTATGCGGATCCGGAAGCGACTGCAGAAACTGATCAGTGGAAACCAGATCCTGTCAACTGCCATAATAGAAGCACTGGATGAAGAATTTATCAGAAATAATATTTCTCCGGGAGGTTCCGCTGATCTTCTTGCAGTTAGCTGGTTTCTGCATTTTATTAAGAGTGAGAGAATGGAATAAAGGACTTATGCAGTAGAAAATCGTCAGCGTGAAAGCTGGCGATTTTTGCCGTGTGCGCCTAGCGGCGCACGTTTCTAACGGGTTAAAGTCCCGAATCCACCCGG